>SDBT01006585.1_pt1 | contig 19230 bp, 19 predicted proteins | sample 2277101 | NCBI WGS metagenome assembly SDBT01 (sample SAMN10404973, study PRJNA504765) | marine sediment metagenome | isolation source: marine sediment core GS10_PC15, 103 cmbsf | place: Arctic Ocean: Southern Knipovich Ridge | collected 2010 | reverse complement strand
AGCACGGCTTTGCGCGAATTTTGGTCTTTGGACCTTACTATTCTATCACTGTTCGCCGCCCACCCATCCGAATTCGTCGCCGTTTGTGGCCCCCGGCTGCTCGACAGGATGAGCGGCCACAACCTTGCAACTTTCCCTCCTACAAGCTATAAAATAAACAGAATATTATACATATAACCTAGGCAACCTGGGTAGGATGCTTGGGTCTCTGAGACGGTTGCTGTGGAAAACCTCATTAATGCCTTGAACATCCTGCTCCCGACCCTCTACGTATTGTCGTGGGCCCTCTACGCACTGCTGTTTTTCCGGAACGACCCCTTTGCCGAGCGCGCGGCCCCGATGCTGCTACTGGCAACCGGGAGCCTTCACGCTGTGGATCTTTTGTGCCGGGCCATTTACTACCGCCACTTCCCAATAGCTTCGGTTTTCGAGGCCTTTTCGGTGTTGGCCTTTGCCGTATTGGTCGTGTACCTGATCATCGAATGGCGGACCGGCGTTAGAACCACCGGGATGTTCATCGTAGGGATCGTCTTCATCTTTCAGCTCGTCTCCTCGGCATTCATCACCGCGCCCGCTGACTTCAGCGACCTGCTACGTGAGCCCACGTTCGTGCTACACGCCTCCACCGCGGTTTTGGGGTATTCGGGCATGGCCATTTCGGCCATCTACAGCCTGCTCTACCTGATGCTCTTTTACGACATCAAGACCGAGCGTTTCGGCATCATCTACAAGCAGCTCCCCTCGCTGGAAGTGCTGGGCGCGTTCACCTATCGTGCCGCCACACTGGGATTTCTGTTTTTGACGGTGGCCATGGGCCTGGGGCTGGTCCTGCTGGTCAAAGTCTACGGAACTTACTGGAGATGGGACCCCAAGCTGACAGTGACTTTCGTCGCTTGGCTCATTTACAGCCTTTGCGTGGTGGCGAAAAAGCTCTGGGGTTGGTCGGCACGCCGAGTGGCTTTCGTGTCGCTGGTTGGATTTGCGGTCATCATTTTCTCGCTGGTTGTCATAAACCTGTTTCTTACTTCTTTCCACGAGTTCGTTTGAGATGGACCTCATCGTCGTCGGCATCAGCCATCGCACCGCCCCGATCGAAATCCGCGAGCGAATCGCTCTTTCCGAAATCGAGGTGCAGGAAGTTTTATCCCGCATCCGCATGGACGCAACCTTGGCCGAAGGCCTGCTACTGTCGACATGCAACCGCACCGAGTTCTATGGTTTGTCTCGCGACAACGGAGCCGCCGAGCTCTACCTCCGCAACCTGATCGACACAAAGAATCGAATCGACTTGTCCAACCACCCCGGATACGCCTACACCTTGACGGCGACGGAGTCGGTTCGGCACCTGTTCCGCGTGGCCGCGGGCCTGGACTCGATGATACTGGGAGAAGCGCAGATTCTCGGGCAGGTGAAGCTGGCGTACAAGTTGGCGGTGGACAACGGAACCAGTGGAATCATACTGAACCGGCTGCTCCACGCCGCAATGACCGTTGGCAAACGGGTGCGGACCGAAACCAAGCTCGGAGGCGGCGCGGTATCGGTCGCCGGGGCCGCTGCGGAGCTCGCCGCCAAGATCTTTCGCGACCTGTCATCTCGCTCCGTGTTGCTCATCGGAGTGGGAGAGATGGGCAAACTGACCGCCCGGCACATGATGGAGCGAGGAGTCTCCCAGATCACGATAGCCAACCGCACCTTCAGCAACGCCGAGGAACTGGCGCTCGAAATGGGTGGTAGGGCATGGCCGTTGGACCGGATGGACGAAGCCATGGTCGAGGCGGACATCGTGATCAGCTCCACCGGCTCAACCGAGCCCATTGTCAAAGCAGGGCTCATGAAGTCGGTTGTCAGCCGGCGTTCAGGCAGGCCCATCTACATCATCGATATCGCCTTGCCCCGCGACTTCGAGCCCGAGATCGGGCGCCTCGACGGCGTTTTTCTGCACAACATGGACGCCATGAATTTGCTGGTGAGAAAGAACGTAGAAAAGCGCCGAGTCGAGATCCCGAAGGCCGAGACCATTGTGGAGCATGAATTGGAGTCCTTCATGAGCTGGCGCCGGTCCCTGGTCGCCACTCCCACCATCAAGAAACTGCGGGAGAAGATCGAGGAGATCCGTTCCACCGAGGTGTCTCGCCACCGCAAGCGTTTCTGCAAGAAAGACAGCGAGGAAGTGGATCGCCTCACCGAAAGCTTGATCAACAAGATTCTTCATCCGGTGATGAGTCATTTGAAAGACTGGAGCGGAGAAGACGAGATGGGAGCGCTACGTATCGACACCATCTACGAGATTTTCGACTTGCCCCGTTCCCAAGACCCGTCGGATTGACGTCGTCGTTGGTGGTTCGGCAAGCTCAAAGGAGAGTTTTTAAAATGCATCGAACTTGGATCCCACGTCCAGAAGATTCGGAGCTCGACTGACGTGCGGACTTTGCGGGTCGGAACCCGGGGCAGCGAGCTCGCTCTAACTCAAACTCGAGGGATGATGGCAGCCCTCGCCCAGAAAATTCCGGGGCTCCAAATAGAAGTCGAGATCATTCGCACCAAAGGAGACATCGTCACTCACCTTCCGCTGGCAAAGATCGGCGATCGCGGCTTGTTCATCAAGGAAATCGAAGAAGCCTTACTCGAAGAGCGCATCGATTTCGCGGTTCACAGCATGAAGGACGTTCCCAGCCAGATTCCTCCGCAATTGACTTTGGCGGTCACCACCGAACGGCTCGATCCACGCGACGCGTTGATTGCTCGTGATGTCGATCGACTCGAAGATTTGCCACGAAACGGCTGCGTCGCTACCGGCAGTCTTCGCAGACGCTCCCAGATACTCGCTCTCCGGCCCGACCTTCAAGTAGAAGATCTGCGAGGCAACGTCACCACCCGCCTCCGCAAGTTCGATGAGTCTTCCTGGGACGCCATAATCCTGGCGGGAGCCGGACTCGAGAGGTTGGAGCTTAGCCACCGAATATCGGCTCGCATTCCCACGGCTGTCATGCTTCCGGCGGTGGGGCAGGGGGCGTTGGCTCTCGAAGCCCGGGCGGAGGATCGTCAGGTGCTCGAGTGGCTCTGTCGGCTCCAACACACCGAGACCGCCAACGCGGTGGTTGCGGAACGGGCTTTTCTTGGCCGGCTGGAGGGGGGCTGCCAGGTGCCGATCGGTGCCCTGGGCACGATACAAGGGAACAGACTCGAACTGGATGGCTTCATCGGCACGACCGACGGCCGGCGCACTTTGAGGCGCCAGGCTGAAGCAAGCGTTGCCGAAGCAGAGCAGCTCGGCCTCGCTCTTGCTGAAGAGATCCTGGCCGAAGGGGGCCACGAGATACTCGAGGAAACTCGAGGCGCATAGTGCTCGATGCAGAACAAAGAAAAACCTCTTGAAGGTCGGCGGGTGGTGGTGAGCCGGGCCAAGGCGCAGGCTTCCAGCTTGTCGTCCGCTTTGCGCCGCCTCGGAGCGGAGGTCGTCGAGGCCCCCGCTATAAGAATCGAGCCGCCCAAAGATTGGTCTGCCCTGGACGCCGCCATTGAGAGCTTGTCGAGCTACGACTGGATCATCTTCACCAGCGTGAACGGAGTGACGCCGTTCGTCGAGCGAATGAAGGTTGTGGGGAAAAACCTTCAGCAGCTCACCGACGTAAGGCTGGCCGCCATAGGGCCTGCCACCCGCAGGTCGCTCGCAAGCCACGGCCTTCGTGTCAAGGTCGTGCCCGAACGTTACGTTGCCGAGGAAGTCTTCGAAGCGTTACGCAAGCTCGGGCCGCTTCGAGGGAGCCGAATTCTCTTGCCGCGCGCCGACATTGCACGGGAGGCGTTACCGGATCTGTTGCGAAAGGAAGGAGCCAGCGTAGATGTGGTGGTCGCTTACCGTACCGTGTCGGCGAAAGATGAAATGGGCCGCGCCCTGGACCTAGTGGCTCGAGGTCAGGTCGATGTGGTGACTTTCACCAGCGGCTCTACGGTACGAGGTTTCTTTTCCGCCATTGATGACAAAGAGGTCTTGCGAGACAAGTTCCTTTGCGCCAGCATCGGCCCCATCACCAGCGGCGCTTTGCGAGAACAAGGCTTCACGCCCGGCATCGAAGCAAGCGAGTACACCACCGAAGGCTTGGTGGAAGCCATCGCTCGACACTTCGCCAATGACAACTAATAAACTTCCGAACAATGAAGCGATCTCAACCATCGCGAAGGGCTAAAACCCCCGACGACGGTCGGGGCACATCTAAAAGAGTGAGGTCTCATGTATTTTCCAAACACGCGACTGCGCCGTTTGCGCAGAACTGAATCCTTACGAGCGATGGTTCGGGAGACCGAGCTCAACACTGCGGATCTCGTTTGTCCTCTGTTCGTTTGCCCCGGGGAGAACGTCCGGAGGGCGATCGGCTCCATGCCCGGCAATTACCAAATGTCTATCGACAACCTTGTCGAAGAGGGACGTCGGCTCGCCGAGTTGAGCATTCCGGCGGTCATTTTATTTGGCATCCCTTCGAGCAAGGACGAAAGGGGATCGGAAGCCTATGATCCCGACGGCATTGTTCAAAAGGCGGTGGCGGCGATTAAAAAAAGCGTTCCGCAGCTGCTGGTCATCACCGACGTTTGTCTTTGCGAGTACACCAGCCACGGCCACTGCGGACTGGTCCGGGGCGAAGAGATACTAAACGACCCTTCGGTGGAGCTTCTTGCCCGTCAGGCGGTCTCCCATGCACAGGCGGGTGCCGACATCGTCGCCCCGTCCGACATGATGGACGGCCGGGTGGGAGCCATTCGCCGGGCGCTGGACGAGTCTGGATTCGAGAACCTTGCCATTCTCTCTTACGCCGCCAAATACGCTTCGGGATACTACGGGCCCTTTCGAGAAGCCGCCGATTCTGCTCCCCAATTTGGAGACCGCCGGTCACATCAAATGGATCCGCCCAACGTTGAAGAGGCGCTGCGCGAGGTGGAAATGGACCTCGAAGAAGGCGCGGACATCGTCATGATCAAACCCGCTCTGCCCTATCTGGACGTGATTTACCGTGTCAAGCAAACCTTCGGGGTCCCGCTTGCCGCCTACCAAGTCAGCGGCGAGTTCGCTCAGATCAAAGCCGCCGCCGGCAACGACTGGATCGATGGAACCCGAGTCATGATGGAGTCTCTCATCGCCATCAAACGAGCCGGCGCCGATTTCATCCTCACCTATTTCGCCGCAGACGCAGCTATGGAGCTTCGCAAGCGCTGAATCCCATTGGCTCAACTGCTGTTTTCTTATTAAAGGAGGACGCCTCAAATCATGAGTCGAAGCAAAGAGTTCTTTCATGCCGCTCAAAAACGGATTCCCGGCGGAGTCAACTCCCCGGTGCGTGCCTTCCGCAACGTCGGCACTGATCCTTTGTTCATCGCCTCGGGTTCGGGGAGCCACATCACCGATGTGGACGGTCGCGACTACATAGACTTCGTGTGTTCCTGGGGGCCGCTTCTCTTTGGACACGCGCACCCTCGGGTGGTGGAAGCGGTTCGTCGAACCCTCGAGAAAGGTACGAGTTTCGGCGCCCCCACCGAGCTCGAGCTTCGCATGGCGGAACTGGTCTGCAATATGGTGCCTTCGGTGGAGATGGTTCGCATGGTCAACTCCGGCACCGAGGCAGCAATGAGTGCGGTGCGCCTGGCCCGCGCCGCCACCGGCAGGGACGCCATCGTCAAGTTCGAAGGATGCTACCACGGTCACGGCGATAGTTTCCTCATCAAGGCCGGCTCGGGCGCCTTGACCCTGGGCGTTCCAGACAGCCCCGGCGTGCCGGCCGGTGTGGGTTCGGACACCTTGATCGCGCGCTTCAACGATCCGGGCTCGGTCCAGGCCCTGTTCGATGCCCATCCGGACCGCATTGCCGCGGTGATCGTGGAGCCGGTGGCCGGCAACATGGGCGTGGTGCCCCCGGCGGAAGGTTTTCTGCCCGGGCTACGTGATATTTGTAGTCGAAATGGAGCCGTTCTCATCTTCGACGAGGTCATCACCGGTTTTCGGGTGGCCCGCGGGGGAGCGCAGGAGCGCTTTGGAGTCATGCCGGACTTGACGGTGCTCGGAAAGATCATCGGCGGGGGATTGCCGGCGGCGGCCTATGGAGGGCGGCGCGACTTGATGGAGCAAATGGCCCCTGTCGGTCCCGTTTATCAGGCAGGCACCCTGTCCGGAAATCCGCTGGCCATGAGCGCCGGCGTAGCCCAGCTCGAGCTACTCGAGGAGCAACCGCCATGGGATGAGCTGGAGAAAAAAGGGGCAGTGCTGGAGAAAGGCTTCCAGGAAATCCAGAAGCGGGCGGGTATCGCCTTGACGAGCAACCGGGTTGGATCGATGATGACTTTGTTTTTTACCCCTACAAAGGTCGAGGATTTCGCCAGCGCAACGCAATCGGACACTCGACGGCACGCCGCCTATTTCCGGGCCATGCTCGAGCGAGGGATCTATCTCGCGCCGTCTCAGTTCGAAGCCCTTTTCGTCTCCACTAGCCACACGGAAGCCGACCTCGCTAAGACCCTCGAGGCAGCCCGGGCGAGCCTGGATAAAAAGAGTTGACCAAAGTCCGAGTCGCTTCAGTCGATGAGCTTCCCGAAGGCAAGGCTGTCGTCGTGGAGGTGGCAGGCAACCGTTTGGCCCTTTTCCGCCACCAAGGAGAGTTCTTTGCCCTCGATGAAACCTGCCCGCACCGAGGAGGTCCGCTTCACGAAGGCATGATTCAAGAAGGTGTCCTGGCCTGTCCCTGGCACCTATGGCAATTCGACCTCAAAACCGGTGTCTCTCCGGTGAATCCGCTGTCTAAAGTACGCACTTACCGGGTGTGGCTCGAAGAAAATGAGCTGTTCGTGGAGCTCTAGAACCTCTGTTGAAACGACACCAGCCGCATTCTGACGCATTCTGGAACCGATCTTGACCTTGTCAGTTGTTATTTGTATATTAGATAGTCTGAGTTTCGAAGATGTTTCCCGGCTGAAAGGCCGAAACTGATTGTTGTCACAGGAGATACACTATGTTGACATTGACTACGGCGGCTTCCTCCAAAGTAAAGGAATTCCTGGTTCAGCAAGGCAAACCAGAGGCCGGGCTGCGGGTACGGGTGGTCGGCGGCGGCTGCTCCGGGTTCCAGTACCAGCTCGCACTGGATGAGTCGGCCGGCGCCGAAGACCAGGTTTATGAGCAAGACGGGATCAAGCTGTTTGTTGACAACCAGAGCCTACTTCACCTGGATGGGACAGAGATCGATTACGTCGAAGACATCATGGGTGCCGGTTTTCGGTTCAATAATCCCAAAGCGACCGGCAGCTGCGGCTGCGGCGAGTCTTTCCAGGTCTAGACGAACAACGGTCCGGAAAAGGCAACAAGTACCCTCGATGCCATTCGAGGGTATTTTTTTGTTGTCAAGGGTCGCGTCTTATGGTCGATCTAAGTCTCTATGAGCCCTTTACCCGCCTCGTCGAGATCACGATCGAAGGGAAAACTTTCGCGGTTCCGGAAAACAACATCATCCTTCGCTGTGTCCAATACATCGTGGACGAAGATGTCGTCCCGGGACGCTTCTGCTGGAACAACGAGTGTGGAAACTGTGAGTTCGGCTGCCGGATAGCCGGAGAGACGAGTGTCCAGCGGGCAAGGGGATGTCAGACTCTAGTCCAGGAGGGCATGGCTCTATTGGAGCTCACCCCCGATTTGCGGTACTGGCTCAGCAACAAACTAAAGTGAAGTTCTTTTGCCGCCGCTCCGCGCTATGGTGAGAAGATGATTGCCGCCGTTGTATCGCTTGTTCTCGCTCACCTGGCGGCGGGCGGTCTGGCGATAACCGCGCTCCTGACGCTTGGCAAACCACTTCCCGAGAGCTTCCTTAGGTTTTGCTCTATCGCGGTTGTGCTGGCAGCCGCGGCAGCGGCGCTTGCCACCGGCGGCACGTCGGCGGGCGGGCGCATTTTGGTGGCGGCGGCCGCATTGCTGTGGTACGTCTGGCTTCGCGCCCGCGGGGCTTGTATCACTCCAGCCCTCATTGCCCTTGCGGCCGGTTTGGCGGCTCTCGCTGCAGAATGGTGCAGCGTGCCTCATCGTCTGCTCTGCATGACCGGCGCCGTCAGCTCGGGCCTCCTTCTGGGCGCGGTCTCGGTGAGCATGGTTCTCGGACACTGGTATCTAGTCGATACCAGCCTTTCCATTGCTTCCCTCAAACGAGGCGCTCTCGGCTATTGCGCCGCCGTCGGCGCTCGCTCGATTCACGTAGCGGTTGCGCTCGTCTACGGAGGCTGGCAGGCGTTACGGCTGAGCCGGGCCGAAGATATCTTTTTTACGTCGCTCGGTTTCTTCTTTCTCATTCGAATCTTGATTGGACTGGCCGCGCCCGCCCTTCTGGCCGGACTCATCTGGAAAACCGTTCAGATGCGTTCGACCCAGTCGGCCACCGGGTTGCTCTACGTGGCGCTCACTCTGGTACTATTCGGCGAACTGATATCTCAGTTCCTGACGCTGGCAACCGGATTTCCGCTGTGACCCACGGGGACAAGCTCGAAGTCGGCTTCTACTGTCGTAGCTGCTCTCAGTACCTGGCCGTCGATATTACGCAGTCGTTGTGCCGAGGCAACTGCACCGGTTGTGGACAATCCTACGAGATTCAACCCAGCCCCTCGCTGCTGGCGGGTGGACCGGTCGATCACTGTCCCCATTGTGAGAATCAAGAGCTCTATATGAGGAAAGATTTTCCTCAGCAACTGGGTTGCTTCATCGTATTGTGTATCGTGGGGCTCTCTACCATAGCCTACGCACTGTGGGGATTCCTGCCGGCTCTCTCTGTGCTCGTCGCCGCCAGCTTGGCCGACTTTCTGCTCTATCACCGCTTGGCAACCGTGACCGTGTGCTACCGGTGCCATTGCGAGATTCGAGGCTTGACGACCCACGCACCCAACCCTTTCGACATGCACCGAGCTGAGGAATACCAAAATCCCCCGACGAAAGTCGGGGCACATTTGTCTTATTGATACTGGGAGGAGACGATCGGCAAGTTCTGGCGATGGTAAGAAGCCTTCAACACATCGGCCATGGTCACGTTTTGAAGAAATTCGACGGTCCGTTTTTGAGCCGCATTCCAAACCGAGTGCATCTCGCAGGATTCCAGAATCGAGCAGTCCTCGTGTTGGTCGCCGGTGCACTTGTTCAACCGAAGCGGACCCTCTACCGCTTCAATGACCTCTAAGAAAGTGATCTCCTCCGGGGTTCGTGCCAGCGAGTACCCGCCGTGGGCTCCCTGCTGGGACTTCACCACGCCACGATTCGCCAGTAGAGGCAGGATCTGTGCAAGAAAGGCCTGTGGAATATCACGGACCTTGGAGATCTCGCCCACCCGACTGTAACGGTCGGGAGAAAGTCGAGCAAGGAAGAGGACCGCTCGCAGAGCGTAGTCGCTCTTACGCGACAATTCCAACATCAGCAATCAGTATAGCCCGCTGATTTTTGCCAAACAAATAGACCAAGAGCTTCAGCCCTCCCCGGAGGGGACTATTGATACCAGCAAACGGTGACGGCCTTGATCCCAATCCGTATCCCATTTAGGATCACCGCCGATATGGACCTCATCATCTTCGATCTAGATGGAACACTGGTAGACTCCCGCCGGGATATTGCCACCTCGGTCAACGAGCTCTTGTCACAGCTGGGCCGACGGCAGCTCGCGAATGAGCAGATTTACGGGTTCATTGGTAATGGGGTACGACGACTTCTGGAGCGCTCCCTGGGCGATGCTTCCACCCAGGAGGTAGAGCAATCCCTCCAAGTCTTTCTACCCATCTACCGTCGCCACCTTCTCGATACGACCCGGCCTTACCCTGGAGTGCGGGAATCACTGGAGGCTCTTTCCAAGGGCAGGACTTTGGCGGTGCTGACCAACAAGCCAAGGCCAGAAAGTGTTGCGGTCCTGGAGGGACTGGAGCTCAACTCCTTCTTTGACAGCGTTTACGGAGGTGAGAGTTTTCCCCAAAGAAAGCCGGATCCAGTGGGAATCAACCGGTTGCTCGAAACGACGGGAGTCGCCAGAGAACGGGCCCTCATGGTCGGCGATTCACGAGTGGATTACGAGGCCGCCCGCAATGCCGCCATACCCATCTGCATGGTCTCTTACGGATTGGGCGCCGCCGAGATTCCCGATCTCGACCCGGACTATCTGGTCGACGACCTCAGGCAATTGATCCCTATCGTGGGGGCGTGATAACCTCAGTAGTTAAGGAACTTTGCCCAGCTCCACCCACCCCACCGGTGGGATAGTTCCCGAATAGCACGAACGACGGTTGGCATCGATATGCGGCATTTTCTCTCAAGAGCTCGGCGAGCCGGTTGAAAACAATGCACGCCACACGCAAGAAATCCGCGACATCACAAGAGCAGAAACCGGAATCCAACAAAGCAGCCAGCGGACCCCATCTGCTCGTCGCTACCGATGATGCGAGCATCAGAGAGTCAATGACCTTCACCTTCCGTCGAGAAGGTTACCAGGTGCAGGCCGCGCAAAGCGGTGACCAAGCCCTCGAGGCGGCTGGACGGATGCCGTTCGATCTGGTGATCACCGATCTCCGACTTGCCGACATGGATGGAATCGATCTCCTGAAGCAGGTTAAAGCCTTATCCTCCGACACCGAAGTGATCGTCATGACCCCGTACGGGAATACCGAGCCCGCGGTGGATGCGGTCAAGCTCGGTGCCTATGACTACCTGGCCAAACCGTTTCTACCCGAAGAACTGACCCTAGCCGCCAGGCGTGCCCTAGAGCACAAGAGACTCGCCCAGAAGGTGCGGGTCCTCGAGGATGCCGCGCGCAACCGCGACCCTATCGAAGAGCTCATCGGCACCTCGCCGTCCATGATCAACGTAATGCGAATGATCAAGCAGGTGGCACGCCTCGATTCAACGGTGCTCATCTCCGGAGAAACGGGAACCGGCAAGGAGCTCATCGCCAGGGCACTCCACGAGCTTTCACCCCGGAGAGAGAAATCACTGATTATGGTGAACTGCAGCGCCATCCCCGAGAATCTGCAGGAGGGCGAGCTCTTCGGTCACGCCAAAGGAACATTCCCGGGTGCCCATGGCGACAGGCGCGGCCTGCTCGAAGAAGCCCACCGCGGCACCGCTTTTCTGGATGAAATAGGAGATTTAACCTCTCAGGCTCAAGTCAAAATGCTGCGTTTCCTGCAGAATGGTGAAGCCAGGAAGGTCGGATCCACAGTCGATCGCCGATTGGATGTGCGCGTGATCGCCGCCACCAAACAGGACTTGGAAAGGGCAGTCGAGGGAAACACCTTTCGGGAGGATCTCTACTACCGGTTGAGCGTTATTCCCATCCGTCTGCCCCCGCTGCGGGAACGATCCGAGGATATCCCGCTGCTTGCCCAGCATTTCGTAAAGCTCACATCTTATCGAATGGACCTGTCTCAGCCGCCGTCGATTTCCCCACGGGCCATGAGCTACATGGTGACCCGCCCCTGGCGAGGGAACGTTCGAGAACTTCACAGCCTGCTCGAGCGAGCGGTCGCCTTGGACCGGGACGGCATTATCGGAATGGATGATCTGCCGACTGCCGACTCCGACACCAGCGAGGACAAGGTACTCGAACGAGCGCGTCAAAGCTCTCTCAGGCTGAGCGAGCTGGAGCGAGAGTATATCTTGGAAGTCCTCGCAGAGCATGGAGGGAGTCGAAAGAACACCGCCGAGCACCTGGGCATTACGACCGCAACTCTATGGCGTAAGCTCAAGCAGTACGAAAAAGAAGGCTAGCCTCTAACCAGTCATTTTCTCTGCGTCCTCCGCGTCTCTGCGGTTCAAACGCTTTGAGGTTCACCTGGCCAGAATTTAATCTTCAGGAACTTTGAAGGTCGGATCGATTGCCCGAGCTTGCTCGAAGGCTTTCTGAGCCCGCAGGTTCATCCCCGCATCCAGGTAGAGCTTGCCGAGGGACCCGAGGTAAGCACTTTTCCACGGATCCAGTTTGGCAGCGATTTTTAGATTTTTCTCGGCGTCTTGCCGCCACTTTGGATTCTTGGCAAGGGCCAGGCCGAGCAAGTGATAGTACTTGCTCTGGTCACTGACGATCTCGATGGCCTGCTGGCAGAGCTGGATGGTGTTCCAGTAGTCGTCTTGCTGGTAGGCTTGCTTCGCCCGGTGGAACAGAGCTTTCGCTTCGTCAGGGTGTCGGGAACGTTCGAGCGGGCTCGCTTTCTCCTGAGACTTCTCCTTTGAAGGTCTGTCCTTTCTCGATGGACCGCTCCAGGACTTCTGTTTTTCCTCGTACTGAGCTTCCTTCTCCGCCAGCTTCTGGTACTTCTCGGTTTTCGTCTGGACCGACAAGATCTCGAAAGCTTCTCTAATTCGAAGAAAAATATGGGAGATCTTCTCTTGAGTGCCGGCATCGTTGATATGGCCGTATCGGTCCGGATGATAGGAGCGGGCTTTGTCCTGAAAGGCGTGGCGGATGTCCTCGCTGCCGGCGTTGCGCTCGAGACCCAGTACTTGCCAAGGATCTTTCTGCCGAAACTCATCGAAGACCTGGTCGATCTCCAACTTGGCGCTGTCCAGGGCAGAGTCGGCTCGGGGTGCAGGCTCTACCGGCTCTTCCGTCGGCGGCTCCTTCTCGCTCCGAGCCTCCCCTTCCGGCTCAATGATTCCCGCTTGCAACAGGCCTAGTAACGTCCGGGCGGTCTTTTCCTCGGCAAGCGGACTTACCGTGAACATCGCCTGGATCGGTTGTTCACCGTCGACTCGGGACAATATGAACGCTTCTTCGGGAGTCAAGCTGACGTCCTGGAATCGTAACAATGGATCCGCCGAAAAACCAATTCTCCGTTCGTCTGCAAGAAGCTCTCTCTTGTGCGGCTCGATGGCCGGCGTTTTTCGTGCCGCTTCCATGAGGATGTCGGCCACCGATAGAGGAGTCGCCACAACCGCATCCACATTGGATAGCTCGGAGAACGCCAACTTTTGTGGAGGATTGAAGAGTGCCCCGCAGGCTATCTCCAGTAGCTGAATCCGGATGAAGTGTTCGATCTCCTCCTTTTCGAGGACACCGAGCTCTGCAAGTATCTCGCCCAGCTTCCAGCCGCTCTTGATGAAGTGAGAAGCGTCTTCGAACTGCTGCTTCGTAATGCGGCCATGTCGGATCAGGACTTCACCCAGCCGGTCTGCCGGTTGGCTGGAACGAGCGCCGACGGCGAAACCCGACTTGAAAAAAATGCCTCGCTTGAATTCCGCGCTCTCACACAGCAACACCCCGGTCTGTTTGTCGAGATAGGCTTTTCGTAAGGCCTCAGCTACTTTTGCATCCATTTTTTCCTAGTGTAGCAAAAAGGTCACGTGAAAGCCGCCCGCAAACTCCGGTTAATATCGCGCATCTTCCCTTCGCCTGAAGGCGAGGGATTTCAGCCATCCCCGGAGGAACACTAAAATGCTAAAATCGCTGAGTTCCGGAGCAACCTCGAAATAAGGAAGGGATACGTTGTCATCTACCGACTGGGTAAGTAAATTCGCACAGGTCAAGGAGGCGGAGACTCCTGGCTGGGGACCTGAGGGCATCGTCTCCTACCCGGCCGGGATCGGCGGTTTCATCCTCCGCTCTGACGATGAAGGGCGGCTCGTGGTGAACTTGAGTCACTTCTACGGCACCTTCAACCCCAACCTCGCCGCTTACGGAGAAGTCGCCTTCCAGTCGGAGAGCCTTCACGTTGGGGATGGCGTACAGGCCTGGGGAGAAGACGACCGAGCCTCTTAGCCCTAGCGAAGCCAACCTGGTGGCACCCCTTGCTTCCGGGCTTGTTGAACCATAGCGTCATGCTCTCTCTGAGCTTGCTCGAGATCACGCTCCAAACGCTGTCTTTGCATCATGTTCGAGGGATCCTCTGCGAATCCCGGGCGGTTGAGCTGCGCCTGCAGGTCTGTGATTCGCTGGTTCAAGGGCGCCAGTCGATCGCGCCAATAGGCTTCAGTTCGGGTAGGGTCTTCCTCCTCACCCTCTTCTTCATCCGGCTCAGCAAGCTCAGTAGGCTCCTCGCTGGCAGCGTCCGCTTGTGCCAAACCGATCAGCGAAGTGTCTCTGAAATCCGCCAAATCTCTATCGCTGAAAGACTTGGCTTGCGTTGAGTCGTTTTTCTCCCTTCGCTCCTTCTCCTTCTTAGCCATCTCGGCCAACGACTGCGCCGATGCGACGGCCAAACCAAAGAAAAGGTGAACCGTCAGAAACGCAGTAAGACGTTTCATCATTGCCTCCTCTCCCAGATTCTCGGGATCGAAAATGAAATGCCGGTCTCTTAGATTTTAACCCCCAATTCGGCCGGTTGCGATTCCAGCACCAGTTTCTTGTCCCGAACGTCCACATGCACCGCGCTACCTTCGGCAATCTCACCTGCCAGGAGCTTCCGGGCCAAGACGGACTCGAGCTCTCTCTGGATGACACGCTTGAGCGGCCGGACGCCGTAAACGGGATCGTAGCCGGCTTCAGCCAGCCACCGTTTCGCCTCGTCGGTGACATCGAGCTCGAGGTTTCGTCCCCGAAGCCGACGAGTCAGCTGCGCGAGCTGGATCTCGACAATGGAAACCAATTGCTCCTGAGTGAGGCGGTGAAACACCACCATCTCATCCACCCGGTTCAAGAACTCGGGCCGGAAGTGATGTTTGAGTTGGCCGAGCACCTGTTCTTTCATCGTGCTGTAACCCTCTTCGTTCACCGAGCCGGGGAACTCCAGAATATCGGAGCTTCCGATATTGGAGGTCATGATGAGCAGCGTGTTTCTGAAATCCACCGTGCGGCCGTGAGAGTCGGTCAGGCGGCCTTCGTCGAGGATCTGTAAAAGAAGATTGAAAACCTCATAATGGGCCTTCTCAATCTCATCAAAAAGAATCACCGAGAACGGCTTGCGCCGGACGGCCTCGGTGAGCTGCCCTCCCTCCTCGTAACCTATGTAGCCGGGAGGAGCGCCGATGAGTCGGGCTACCGCATGCTTTTCCATGTACTCGCTCATATCGATCCGGACGAGAGCCTTGTCTTCGTTGAACAAATACTCGGCAAGCGTACGGGCCAGCTCCGTCTTCCCCACGCCGGTGGGCCCCAGAAAAATAAAGCTTCCGATGGGCCGTTGGGGGTCTTGGATTCCGGCCCGAGCCCGAACCACCGCGTCGGCCACCGCGCTCACCGCCTCCTCTTGCCCGATGACACGCCGGTGGAGGTGCTCTTCCAGATGAAGGAGCTTAGCCACCTCACCTTCCATCAGCTTGGAGGCTGGAATTCCGGTCCATCGCGAAACGACTTGAGAAATATCATCGTCGTCTACTTCTTCCTTGAGAAGCGTGGTCTCATTTTTTTCTATCCGCGCTTCCGATTCCTTGAGCTCGGTCTCCAGCGATTGAAGCCGACCGTATCGAAGCTCGGCGACCTTGGCAAGCTCATAAGCTCTCTCCGCTTTGTCGATGGCCACCTTGGTCTCTTCTATTTGCTTTCGTAGCTCCCGCACTCCAGCAATGGCTTCCTTTTCCTGCTTCCACTGTAGGGTGAGCACGTCGGCCTGGTGCTTGAGCTCGGCAAGCTCTTTTTCCACGCCGGCCAGTCGTTTCTTGGAAGCCTTGTCTTTTTCTTTTTTTAGCGCTTGCCGCTCGATCTCGAGCTGCATGACCCGGCGCTCGACCTCGTCGAGCTCGGTGGGCACACTGTCGATCTCGGTGCGCAAGCAGGCCGCCGCTTCGTCGACCAGGTCGATGGCTTTGTCGGGAAGAAATCGATCCGATATATACCGGTGCGAAAGCGTGGCTGCCGCGACGATTGCCGTGTCCTTGATGCGAACCCCATGGTGCAGCTCGTAGCGTTCTTTGAGACCGCGAAGAATGGAAATGGCATCTTCCACTGAAGGCTCATCGACCAGGACCGTCTGGAACCGTCTCTCCAGGGCCGCGTCCTTTTCGATGTGCTTGCGGTACTCGTCGAGTGTGGTGGCGCCGATGCAGTGGAGCTCCCCTCGCGCCAGCATCGGTTTTAGCAAATTGCCGGCGTCCATGGGGGCCCCCTCGGCGCGGCCCGCTCCTACTACGTTGTGCAGCTCATCGATAAACAGGATGACCTGTCCTTCGGACTCCTGAACCGCTTTCAACACCGCCTTGAGCCGCTCTTCGAACTCGCCGCGGAACTTGGCGCCAGCGATGAGAGCCCCCATGTCCAGAGACACCACCCGCTTGTCCTTGAGACCTTCGGGCACATCACCTCGCTCCACCCGCTGAGCCAGACCTTCGGCAATGGCGGTTTTGCCCACGCCGGGCTCGCCAATCAAAACCGGGTTGTTTTTGGTGCGCCGCGACAGGATCTGTATGACCCGCCGGATCTCGTCGTCCCGGCCGATGACCGGATCGAGCTTGCTTTGGGCGGCAAGCTGGGTCAAGTCGCGGCCGTACTGTTCGAGCGGCTCATAGGTGGTCTCCGGACTCTGGCTGGTGACCCGCTGAGCCCCCCTAACTTCCTTCAGGATCTCGAGCAGGCGCTGCCGAGAGGCTCCGAAGCCCTCGAGTATTCTAGCCGCCTCTCCACCTGCCTCGAATATCGCCAGGAGAAGGTGCTCCACACTGATGTACTGATCCTTGAGCTGCTCGGACTCCTCGACCGCACGCTCCAGAACCTCGTTGAGACGCCCTGAGATATAGATTTGACCGGCACCCGAGCCCTGGACCGAGGGCAACTTCTCCAGATGGCTTTCTAGCTCGAGGCTGAGCTTCTCGACAGGCACCTCCGATCGGGAGAGAACCTTCGGAACCAGCCCGCCTTCCTGTTGGACCAGAGCCAACAAAAGGTGCTCTACGTCCACCTGCTGGTGGCCTCGGCGAGTGGCCAGCGATTGTGCTCCAGCCACCGCTTGCTGGGACTTTTCGGTCAGTTTATTGAAATCCATCGGTTCAACCCCCTAAAGAACTGGCTCAAAAGAGACTGAGCAGCAAGGCTCCTAATCGTCACAACTCTACGCACAATATATAATATGATTTTATTATTGTCAAGTATAATCATATAAAATGATTATACTATACTCATATATACTTGACAAACACACATTAAAATATTATATTAGAGTTCAGGAAATCACCACAGCAGAGGAGAGACCACTCCTCGCCGTGTCGTAAGAAACTGGGAGGTAAATACAAATGAGCAAAACTATTGGAATCGACCTCGGTACCACCAACTCGGTTGTTTCGGTCATGGAAGCGGGCGAGCCCAAAGTGATCGTCAACTCCGAGGGGGGCCGAGTGACACCGAGCGTGGTGGGCTTTGCCAAGGACGGAGAACGGTTGGTGGGACAGGTGGCTAGACGACAATCCGTCACCAACCCTGAGAACACAATTTATTCCATCAAACGTTTCATGGGTCGCCGGCACGATGAGGTCTCTGAGGAAATCAAGATGGTGCCCTATAACGTAGTCCAGGGGCCCAACGGGGACGTCCGGATTGAGGTCCGCGGAAAGAAGCTTTCCCCGCCCGAGATCTCGGCCATGGTTCTCCAAAAACTGAAGCAGGCTGCCGAGGACTATCTGGGCGAAAAAATCACCGACGCGGTGGTGACCGTACCAGCTTACTTCAACGACAGCCAGCGGCAAGCGACCAAGGACGCCGGCAAAATTGCCGGACTCAACGTGCGCCGCATCATCAACGAGCCCACCGCAGCCGCCTTGGCTTACGGGCTGGACAAGAAGAAGGACGAAACCATCGCCGTTTATGATTTCGGCGGAGGCACCTTCGACATCTCCATCCTCGAGGTAGGGGAGGGAGTTATCGAGGTCAAAGCAACGAATGGCGACACCCATCTCGGTGGCGACAACCTCGACCAGCGACTCATCGACTGGATCGTCGAGCGGTTCCGGCGCGAGAATGGAATCGATCTTTCCAAGGACAAAATGGCCCTTCAACGCCTCAAGGAAGGGGCAGAGAAAGCCAAAATCGAGCTCTCAACCGCTCAGGAAACCGAGATCAACTTGCCTTTCATCACTGCAGACGCATCCGGGCCGCAGCACTTGACGATGAAACTCTCACGCTCCAAGTTCGAGCAACTGGTGGCCGATTTGCTCGAGCGAAGCCTCGAACCCTGCCGCATGGCGCTCAAGGATTCCGGGCTCAAACCGAACCAAATCGACGCCGTGGTGCTGGTAGGCGGCATCACCCGTATTCCGAAAGTTCAGCAGTTGGTGCAGGATCTGTTCGGTAAAGAGCCGCACAAGGGAGTCAACCCGGACGAAGTGGTTTCGGTGGGCGCCTCCATCCAGGGGGGCGTTCTCTCCGGAGACGTCAAGGACCTGTTGCTCCTCGACGTGACCCCACTGTCCCTCGGGATCGAGACCCTGGGTGGTGTCATGACCAAGCTCATCGAGCGTAACACCACCATCCCGGTGCGAAAGGCAGAGCCTTTTTCCACTGCCAGCGACAGCCAAACCAGCGTCGAGATCCACGTGCTCCAGGGAGAGCGCGAGATGGTCCACGACAACCGTACCCTGGGGAAGTTCCATTTGATGGGCATTCCTCCGGCGCCGCGTGGAGTGCCTCAAATCGAGGTGAGCTTCGACATCGATGCCAACGGCATCGTCAACGTCTCGGCCAAGGACATGGCCACCGGCAAGGAACAGGCCATTACCATTACCAGTTCCAGCGGCCTCGGCAAAGAAGATGTAGAGAGAATGGTCCAGGAGGCCGACTCGCATCGCGAGGAAGATCTCAAGAAACGCGAAAGCATTGAATCCCGCAACCGGCTCGACACCCTCGTCTACTCCACCGAGCGTACTCTCAACGACAATCGCGACAAGGTGGATGTCGCGGTGACGAGCGAGCTGGAAACCGCGATCCAGGACGCGAAAAAACTATTGAGCGAGGAAGCGGTCGATGCGCCTCAACTGAAGCAAGCCGAGGATCGGCTGGCTCAATCATCCCACCGTCTTGCCGAGGTTCTCTACCAAAAGACTGCCGCGCAGCAGGAGGCCGCTCCGGCCGGCGGTGCCACCAACGGCAGCCCCAACATGAAGGACACGAGTCAGGAAGAGGTGCTCGACGCCGAATACACTGAGGTGTGATAATCGGCCGGCCCAAAGCCGGGCGATTGCAGCGGGCGCATCAAGTCTTATTCCATTTGATGCGCCCGCATTAATAAATTCTGGACCCCCGACGAAAGTCGGGGCACATCTATCTAATCTGTTCTGGCGAATCGAAGAGCACTTTTGTCTCTGCGGTTAGTCTCTTTGGATCA
>SDBT01006584.1_pt1 | contig 19235 bp, 42 predicted proteins | sample 2277101 | NCBI WGS metagenome assembly SDBT01 (sample SAMN10404973, study PRJNA504765) | marine sediment metagenome | isolation source: marine sediment core GS10_PC15, 103 cmbsf | place: Arctic Ocean: Southern Knipovich Ridge | collected 2010 | reverse complement strand
CAGACATTGTGGATGGCCTGCGAGGTCGCGTTCTCGATCTTGCGCTCCTTTTCGAGCATCAAAAGGTAGACCTCCTGCACCACATCATTCTCGTCATCCCTCGGGCAACCCCACTTGCGACAAAGGTAGCGCACGCGATCCTCGATCTTCTCCAAGTCGCCAAGCTGGTTCATGCTGCCCCCTCAGAACGGGATGTTTTCATCTGTCGGCAACTCGTCCCCAGAGGAGGAGGCCCCACCCCTAGCCCCCTCCTCTTGTGCTGCCATCTCAGTCATCGTCACGGGGTCTTTGGACATCGAAATCCACATGCACCCGAACACCGCCGCCTTGAGCTTGCCCTCCTCGGGCGCGTAGCTCTGGGCCGACTTGCCGATCAGGCTTTCGAGCGCCGTATAGGCACGCGCCGGGTAGCCGGTAGGTGCTCTGGGCGCGGATGGTTGTGGCGCGGGCTGGGCTTGTGTTGCTGCGCCGACAAGCTGGCCCTCGGAGACCGTCCAGTAAATCTTGCCCTGCCACTCGCGGGATTTGATCTTGGCATCGTACTCCGCGCCAGACTGAGGCTGGAAGTAGAAGCTGGTCCACTGCTCCTGGTAGCCGTCCCATGAGGCTTTCGCGCGCCAGATGGTCCCGCCCTTGGTCTGCTTCACCTTGTCATCGACCTCGCCTACCTTGACTCTCATGTCCTACCTCCCCTTCTTTATGGGCTTCGCTTTCGGCAGTTTCGGCGGGTTGGGCCAGAACTTGCGGTATAGCTCGCAGCGGGCCTTGCTGAGTGCCTTGCGCGTTCTCCCATCATACTGGCACGCGAGTTCCCAATAGGCGGAATGATACTTGACCGCTTTGTTTGTCTTTGCTCTATGCCAACGATCCCAATTGAGGTCAAGGACGGAGACAAGGAACCCGAGATCGTCAAAGTGCTCCTCGGCATCCCACGCCTCCTGATACGTCTTGAAGCGCGCAGCCCTCTTCAAGGCTGCCTCCCTGCGATGATAGCAAGCCCCGAAGTCGCGCAGCAACGCCTCTAAGTCATCTACCCACGCCGGCCCCTTGCTACTCATGTCTTCCTCCTTGTCCTTCTGACACTTGCCGATTGAGGCGTTGCGCCCCACATATCCTTTGGCCCATCATCCCCTATCGCCGGGGTAGTCTCCTCGTCCTTGTCCGGCCCGAAGTCTCTCCCGTACAGGCTCTCTTGATGGGTTTTCCAGTGCGGGCAGAAGTCCTTGACCACGCAGTAGTCCTGGCACCTGATTCGCTGGCCGGGGCGGTCCTCGATGTGGTAGTCTGCCGGTTTCTTCTGCTTGGTGATCCAGGCTTCGGCGTCGGCCCTCGTTTCCTTCTTGCTCTCCTCCTTGAACACGCGAGTCGCCCGCTTGTTAGACCCTTTGAACACGGCCCAAGTCGTCTCCTTCTCCCATCTTTCCTCGCGCGAGCATTCGACCGGGACGTCCGCTTCCAGCGCAGCTTCGAGCGCCGAAATACGCTTGGACACGAACGCCAGCACTTCCTCCCGTGACCAGATGCGTAGCGGGATGCTCTGCCAGTCCTTGTCCGGGTAGGTGCAAGGCCGGTTGTACTGCAAGGCAGCTTTGCGGTCTGTGTCCAGTTCCCGGCGCGACCAGTCCTTCAGGAAGACCTCGGCCGTGATCTTCTTGACCGGGAATCCAGCGCAGCGCAGCATCTCGGCGTAGATGTTTGTCTGCGCCTCCCATTCCTTGATTCGGTCGCCGAAGACGATTGACCAGACAGACGTGAGCTTGAAATCGGCCAACCAGCGCTCGCCCAGTTCGTAGGAGTCCAGCCCGCCGGTGATGACGTGCTCCCCAACCTTGAGCGCCAAGCGCCTCTCGCGCAGTCCCCTCTCCCCTTCGCCCCCTGCCTCAAGCACCTTATGGAGCGCCGAGCCAAAGAGCGCCCAAATACGCTTCTCGGACTCCTCCTCTAACTGGTCCCAGTACCGCCGCTTCAAGGCTACTTGGCAGGCGGGCGAGTTGAGTTCAGTCACGGAAGCGAAGCGCGGCTCGTCCTTCATGCTCGGGTGCGCGCGGGCCTGCGCCACGACAGCCCGATGCGCCAGCGGGTGCAGGCCAGCCCGGTTCGTGAGTTTCATGGCTTCTCCTCTAGCCCGTGGGAGGGGACGGCACTGGACGCCCCCTCCCTTGCCCCATCCGTGCGCCAGAAAAACTCGCACTCGTTTCCGACGCGCACGGGTATCGCAAACCAGCATTGCTGGGCGCTAGACCGGGCCATGAACCGCCAACATCTCGTCGCCTTCGGGCAGGCAATGTCTCGGCACATGGCAATATCAGGCATTTGGGGCTTCCTTTGCCTTGGCGATGGCGGCGAGCACCTGATCGTACAGCGGGTGCAAGCGCTCCAGCTTCTCCGGGCAGCACCCCTCGGCATCCCTGAGTAGCTGCGCCTCTACAGCCTCACACGCGGCCAGCAGGTCAGGCGCGGCGGCGATCAGGCGGGCGTCTGCATCATTGGCAACTATCCACGTAGCCGCGGCACCATCCATCCGGGTCCAGATGATTGACTGCGGCCTTCGCTCCACCGAAGCCAACTCCTTGTACTGGTCCCATACGGCGACCTCTGTCTCGGGTTCCCATGCCCACGGCCCCGGCGTGTGCTCACTCATTCTTGCGCCTCCAATGCCTCCACTACTCTCCCGTGAAGATGTAGGCAATGCCGTCTGCCTCTCTCATCACTTCTCCATAGCCATAAGCGTGGCATTCGTCCCACGCATGTTCCGCGGCTCTTGCGGCCCGCACCTTTGTAAACCCTTTGATGGACAGGAATGTAGCCTCCAAGTCCTGCATGAAGCTGCGGCCACCCTCACTGTCATGCGAATACTCATCAGATTGCACCTTCACGTCCATCTCTTTCAGGGTCATCGTTTTTCTCCTCCAATGCCTCACACAACCACCCCGGCAGCGCCCCAAGCGCCCCCGGATGCCTAGCCAGCCACGTCCGAGCATTCGCCAGCATCGCCTCCCTGCGCAACCAGGACCGCGTTGGCTCGCCCAATAGGGCACCGTACTCCGCATGGCATTCCCGACACAATGGTGTCAGGTTTGCTGGCGCTTCCATGTTCAGCCCAGCTGGCAAGTCTTGAGGGCGCGATTGTGGTACGCGGTGGTGCGGGTCGCACGGGAATCTGTTGCACACGAGACAGGGCTGCTGACTCGCCGTCTCGCGCGTACCGGCCCTCGTAGCCTTCGACCGCCTCTTCGAGCGCCGCTTGAGCCTGCCTGAGCGCTTCAAGCGGGTTTTGCGCGCCAGAGGCGTATGACGGCGTAGCTCTGAGGATCGCATCCATGTAACTCCTTACCCGGTACGCGCACTGCTTGATGTCCCCGATTGCCTCTGCTATCTGGTCCATGTCCAGTCCTCCCTTCAAGGGTCATGTCGGCGGCTGCCGGATTCGGACCAGCTTCCCTACTGGCTCGCTAGTCGCGGGGCTCGTGTTTTCCACGCGCGTGTCCCACCACGCTGCGCCGCCGATCACCCCCTCTCTTGCTTACTCAACCCAGACGTAGCCCTGCTCGGGTATAAGGCCCTTGCGTTCGCTGGCCTTGATATCGGCTTCGCGCAGCACCAAGACATCGGGCTGAGCTTCATATTGCTCTACCGTCATGTAGGCTTTGCGGTGCCCGTTCAAACCGTACTTGGCTATGTCGTCGGCAGTTGCTCCCCGCTCCTCGTAGTGACCCCCATCGTCTTCTTTCGACGCACTCACCCAGACGCAGTTGCGGTCATAGGCCGAGGACTTTTCCAATGTGGCCGCTTCGCTGAGACCATAGTCCTCGCCGCAGCAGGTGCACGTAACCCGCTCGGGATTGTGGCCAAATCGGTTGTAGAAGATCACCCTAGCCTCGGTCTCGGGTGCCTCAATGAAAATGTAGGCCCACTCCTCCTTCAGGCTCCCGCCACTGCACATGTCCATGAAGCGAGTCCACATAACGACCCCCAATCTCTCAGATACCCCACCCAAGCCCGGTCACTAAATTGTGGCCATCGCAGGTGTGCGCGAATCCTTGTCTGCGCCGCCGACACTTCCCATCTACCCACTCCTCTACATTCGCCCTTGCCCGCGCCGAAAGCCCCTCGCCAAGCCGCGCCGAGGGAACTCGTCGGGTAATTCCATGCTTCCGGTACAAGTCCCGGATGTACTCGCGGGCTTCAGTCTCTATCTGGCGCATGGTCAGGGTCACTCGTCGTCCTCCAAACAACCAGGAGCGACCAGCATAAGCCCATCACTCTGGTTATAGGGCGCGTAGAGGGTCACGGTCAAATCCCCGTCCTGCCCGTGGACCTTCAATTCGCGCACAAGAAGCGACTGTGGCGATGGGGTCAAAGACCGAATCGGCGTCAACTCCACCCGAGTCACATCATTCATCGCTACCTGCATCTTTCACCTCCGATTCTTGTATGGCGCAACCAGGGCTTCCGTCTCGGCCGAGAAATCGGACACGAGATAGAGTTGCGCGGCCAGCTTCACGCACGCGAGCGCGAGGTCTTCCGGGATCACGGAGTAGCCCGCGGCGTAGCTGACTTTGACATTATACGTGCCCCGAGGGAAGACCTTGCCCACGCGCTCGATGATGCCAGACTCGGCGTGCAGGACAATTTCGGAATGGGGGAGTCCCGTACCTATGCCGAGAAGATGGTCGGGGTCAACCTCCACCGTGTAAAGCTCCGTCACGGGGCGGCGGGACAGCACGAGTTCCTGTGTGCCCGCGCCATCAAAGTAGTCCACGGTTTCCAAGAGGGCGAAGTCGCGCCCGCAATACTTCTCGATGCGCCCAGAGGCAAAGCCAAGGCAAGCCTCAAGGCAATCGTCCTCCACGCGGTAAATCTGATTCATCCCTACATACCGTTTCAGGGCTTCCAGTGTTGCCAACATGTCTCACCTCCCGCTTGCACCCTAGTACCCGATGGCCGCGAGACCATCCCCGATGTCAGCATTGAGTTCTGCGGATTCCCGCTCGCTCATTGGCTTCCGAAGGCGCTTGTAGATACTGAAGGGAAACTCGTGGAGCTTATGGCGGTGTCGTCTTCCAGCCGCGAGGGAGGCACGATTTGCCGCGCGGTCAAACCGCAAGTCTCCTGTCTCCTCATACCGTTCAGTCAACCGCCGAACAGTCCGAGCGCGTTGTAGAAGATTTGCCATGTTGTCCTCCCTATCCGCGCGCATTATCGACTATCGGGGCGCGCTTGTCAAGTCTTTTCTTGCGAAAAAAGGCGGCGCGTAGGAGTCCAGGGAAAGGACTGCCCGTGGTGGGCTGGTCCCCGCCGGTCTCCCAGACGGGTCTGCTCTCCCGCGCGCTCATTTCGTGCTCTCCCTGTACTCATCTAGCGCTGCCTGAATGAGTAAAGCAACATAGTCAGAGATTTCGTGGTGGCGCACCCTACCCAACGCCCGCGCCAGCGCCTCGGCCTGAGCGCGCGCGGCGTCACGTTGGGCGACCATCGTCTCCGCGTGTGTATCGGCAGCCCGGACCCTGTCTTCGCACGCATCTATCTGAGAGCGCGCGACGACGAGCAGACGTTGCGCTTTGTCCCGCTCGTTCTCAGCCTCCCGCGCCAGGTCGGTCTGTCGCGCCAGCATCGCAGCGTTCGTGGCGAGGTCGGACTCCAAGTCCTCATACATGCTTATGATCTGGTCTTGGCGAGCGACGATCTCGACGACTTGGGCCTTGAGCGCGGCGATTTGCGATGCCGAGTCGGCGGGGATGGCGTCAAGATAGTCATGCACGGCAAAGCAGCTCGGAAGATCGCGCCCGCCCTTGAGGAAGATTTCCCGCACTCGCTCCGCTGCCGTCTCCACTTTGCCCATCACTCACCCTCCTTCTCTGCCTCCGCTATGACCTCGCGGAGCCTATTGGCTGTTTCGGCAGCACAGCAGCGATCCATCCGTGGCGCGCGCCCGCCTTCTTTGCACGGCCCCGGTGCCTTCGAGCAACCGGCACAGAGATTTGTCAGCGCCAGCTTGCACGCATCCAGCATCTTCTGGTGCATGTTGTGCTCGTGGACGATCTGGCGGGCGTGGGTCTTTGTCAAGCCGGTTGCTATTATCTCTGGGGCCGCTCTAGGGACGACTACGCACCAACCTCTAGTCGCGGCGTGTGTGATCTCCCATCTCTGCCCTGCCATCGTCAGTCCCCTTCCTCAGTGATAATCTCGTCAAACCCTAGCTTCTTCTCCATCTCGTCTAGTTCCCTGCTCACCTTCTTCACACACTCGGGGCAGAGCCCGCGCGCGATCGCGCCCGGCTGGGAGGGGTCGAGGTCAACAGGAACCGCCCAACATATCTCGGGTTGCGCTGTCGCCCACATCGTTGACGCTGCAATCTTCACCCGGCCGCAGCTGCACATGACGATCATGGCTTGCGTCCTTCCCCAGCGCGGTTGTCCTTCAGCACTTGGCTGACAGCTTTGGCGAAAGAATCCGCGACCTCATCCTTGGACTCCCAGTGCGCGCAGCCCTCGCGCCGCCCAACTCGCCCACCGTAGTATTCGCAGTCCGCTTCGTAGTAGTGGTCATTCGGTGTAACCAGACGCCCCAGCCCGCACGTCTTGCACGCCTTACGCTCTCGCGCCATCGTCAGTCCCCTTCCCTACGGGCAGCCGTCGCCCGGTGTGGCTAGTCTACGCCCAAAGCAGCCTTGCGTTCCCGGTCCAACGCCTTCAGCTCCGCCTCCGCAGCGTCCAGCTCGCGCTCCAAGCGTTCCCACTCGGGCCTGCCACCTTCGGTGCCGTCGATGCGGTCCTTCAGGTTCCCGTATCGGGCGTGCGCCTTTGCGTGCCTCTCGCGCCAGCTATCGTTCATCGCTCCCGCCCCTCCCGCGTAGAGCCTACTCGACCACCACCCGAACCTTCGCCCGCACCAGCCAAGCCGCCAGCCGGATCAGCAACACGCCCAGCTTCGGGCGCATGGGCGAGCCTCGCTGCACCCGCGTCTTCCACCAGAGTGTGACCTGAGTAGTGCTTTCCTCGCCCGGCTCTTCTGCTGACTGCCCGCGCTTGGCGTGAATGACCGCGGGCTCCTCGCGCAGATGGCACCAGCTCGGCGCGGCGGTGTTGTCGAGTTCATCATCCCGGAAGACGGTCCGGCATAGCCCGCACTGCTCGTTACGGCTGTTGGCCGGGCATTCGTCTTCGAAGCACTCGTGGTCCAGGTCAACCTCGATTTCAAACATTACCCCGCCCCTCCCGTGTAGAGCCTCAGCCTTCAAGGCCCTCAACCCAATCCTCCGCGTCAAGCTCCTCGCCGGCATCTGCGCAGGCGGAGAAATAGGCGTCATGGCACTCTGCGCAGACAACCGCGCCACCGATGTCACACCCGTCCCCGTCGATCTCGTTCTTGCAAGCTGGGCATTCCATGTCTCACCGCGTCCTCTCCCTTGTGTAGAGCCTCCAGGAACCCGCCCCGCTCGATTCCCAGCAGTCAAACACCTGCTGCTAGGCACGGGGCGGGAACCTGGACGGCACTAGCTCCTGAGATCGCGTTGCGCTTCAGCGATCCTCACCCTGCACGCCGGGCAACCGCACTGCTTCAACTGCGCAATGCGCGCCTTGATCTTCATCCTGCGTTCGTGGGTCATGGCTTCCCGTCCTTTCTCATTCCGGCTGCCAGCCCCCGCGGCCTCGTGCGAGACCGGGGGACTTGCGGCCGGTTAGACTCCGAGCACGCGCGTATCGACCATTCTCCTGTCCGCTCTCGCATGGAAGCGGAATGACTGCCTGACTGCCTCCGTGAATCCCGTGAGTCCTGAACTGCCCTTCACTTCATCGCGCTTGCGCAACTCCGCCTTGCCGAGCCTCAGCGCGATCTTGGCATTCGGCGCGCTCACCATCACCGTAGGGCCATGCTTTGCCGGACCGATCTCGAAAGCCCCTCCACGCGCCCGAACGCTCAGTTTCCTCGCCATGCTTCACCCATCCTCTCCTGTTACCGGCTACCACGCCCGCCCGCCGCGTGTGGCAGGGACGGGCATGGGAGTCGGGCTAGCTTCTGAGGTCGCGCTTCGCTTCGACAATGCGAACCTTGCACGCCGGGCAACCGCATTGCTTCAACTGCGCTATCCAAGCCCTGATCCTCACCTTGCGCTTGGGTGTCATGTTTCCCCCATCCTCTCCAGTCGGGCGCCAATCGCCCGCCGCGCCCGTCCTGTGCGGGGCGAGCGCCGCGTGGCGAACGGGCTACCAGATAGAATCACGGAAGCGAAACGGCCCGCCGTGGTGTGCGTGGATCGCCCAGCCGCGGAGCCAGGCGAGCACCCCGTCGAGCAGAATCAGCGCCACGAACAGCAAGCCCGCGTGCGAGTAGCGACCACGCCGCAGCATCCGCACGTCTGACATGCACGTGTCGAAGTAGGTCCGCATACTTCACCGCCCTTTCCTGAGCGTAGCCCGCCCGGTTGCCCAAGTTTCGGGCGGGCGTTACATTTGCGGTCTCGGCAGCTCACGTCTTGGGCCGCTCGCTGCTTCTGAGTCTTACACATAGCACACGCCATGCCAGCACAGAACGCGCAGGATAGCCAATCCACAGGGGTAAGTGACGCGGATTGTCACAAGTGCCCATCTTCAGTGACGCAAAGTGGCGAAACCGTGTATAGTGACTTGAACAGGCTGAAGGGACGCGCAGGAATCGTCATGTAGGAGAATCCCGCAAGCCTGGCAAATGTCGTGCCGACTAGCTGCGCCCGAAAGAGACAAGCAATCCCCATGCCAAGATGCTCCAAAACAGCATAGCAAACGCCCAGCCGAGCACCCCGCGCGAAACCACGCAAGAGCCAGAATGCTAGTATAACCGGCCTGTAGGGCTTGAAACGGGCGAGAAGTGCTACTGAATGCACTTATCGGCGCAGAAAAGTTGTCAGAAAAATCCGTGATTTTTCCGGAAAAGTGCCTGTTTTGGAGACATATATATAGTAGGAGGGGAAGATTCATGGCTACCGAACATCCTGACTATCCCGCTGATCCAGGGCCGCATCGCTGCAAGTTGTGTGGGCAAAGCACCCGGCATTTCACGCTGGGGGATAGCCAACGGTACTTCTCCCTGCTCTGCGCAGCCAATGGGTGGACGATGCGGACGGATGGTAAGCGGACCTCACTCACGGAGGCTCGCACAGAAGAAGCTGCCCGCTACCTCGCCAACCGCGAAAAGTTTCAGCGCGTGGTAGCCCAAGCGCGTGCGTCTGGGGAGGGGTGACCATGCACAAGTTCGGGTCTGTGAAGGAATGCCCGAAATGTGGCCGGAGTATTTTCGGCGCGTGCTGGGATGTCGAATGGAAGCCAGAAGAGATAACATTCTTTGTGATCGTCCCGCAAGGCATTGTGGGGAGCGAGGTTCAACCTGCCTACATGATACGAAATTGCCGGTGCGGGTATTCGTGGCGCGAGAAGCCGAAAGATGCTGAGTAACGCGGCCCCCATCCCAAGGGGTCCATAACGGGCGGGCACGTGCTAGCAGCGGGGTGTGCCCAACGGGCAATCGCCGGGTAGGGGGCAGCCCAAACAACTTTAGGAGCGCCATGAATCCAACTGACGGGGCTCATTTCGCCGGGTTCATAGAGGGCACGAAGATCATCTTGGCGCAGCTTGAGCGGTGCCTGAAAGAACACGATCCAAAGGACGCGGTGCTCTTGAAGCTGGTACGTGACGAAGTGGCGCTCGCGGTCGCGGAACGCATGGAGGATATATGAGGCTCGGCGCGCAAAACAGACAAGCGCGGGCGGGGCAAGAAGTAGTACGCTGGGCGCAGCGCTGGACGCGCCGGGAGCCGGACTTGAAAGCGCCAGAGGAGACTAAACGCAAGGGTTTCCTGTCACGAATACTGGGGAAGATAGGGCTCTGAAACTTGCACAGGCAGGATAGTAGGAGCCCCCCGGCTGGCCGTAATTATACAGATCAGGGCCGACAACTGGCGTGGACTCTGGAAGCTGCGCCCACAAATCGGTCGCCTGCCAGAGCAGGAAAGCGGGGGAAGATGATGCCTTCTCTGGAGGCCCCCTCGCCGGCCAGCCTTCTCTTTGCGATAATTGCGCCACAGGCAATTGACGCGAAACGGAGTACAACAGCTCATGGCCCACGAGGCCAAAGAGTACCGGATTCCTTCACGGGGTCTGGCGGGCCACATAGGGGTGAATTGGCAGTGTGCGCCGCGCAACGTCCCGATGCCGCAGACTGGCGCGCGGTCCATTGCCCGGAAAACGGGAACCTCTCTGCGGGGGTCCGGTGGTAAGAACCAAAAATCCCGTGCTGTCAATCACCCCTTCTAGGGTTACATGCGACGCCTCTTGTGGGCTAGGGGTAGGCCAGCAGCTTGTGGCGCTGCGCACGAGAGTTCAAGTCTCTCCGAGAGGCCCAACATAGATGGCGGAAGTCAAAGAGGGTGGGGGCATGATTTGCTGGTCCTGTTACTGGGGTTGGCCGAAATCCGTCAAAGACATCTACGAGAGGGCATTGGCCGATCTTGACGGGGATGCCTGGGCGTTGGAATTCGGTCCAGCACACCTCGTATGGGACGACGAGAACTGGGACGGTGCTGAGTGGTGCATCGCGCACTTCGAGGAATACGCGGACGAACTCAGTGAGCATGAGCGCAAAGTAGTCATGCGTTCGCTCACCGAACTTGCTGCGTTGCCAATGGCCATCCGAGACCCGTGCCCGGAGAATTATGACGGGCAGCATCCCGAGCTATTTCCGCCCGCCAGCAACGTCAAAATGGTTCCTGCAGGGTAGAGACGCCGGTGGAAGTCCGGCCAAGTTGCGCCATAATGACTGGTAGCTCAACGACCAGAGCACTGCCCGCGCTTTGTATGGCCGGTGGCGCAGTCAGGGAAGCGCGCCAAGCTGATACCTTGGAGGTCGCTGGTCCGAATCCAGCCCGGCCAACCACGGAGGGGGAAGCGCATGAAGTACACAGAGATCATTGAAGCACTGAAAGAGGAGCTTGGCTTCGAGCGCATCCTCGGTGTGAGGGAGGCTTGGGGTGGGATATGCCAGGCATGTGGCGAGAGCGAGCATATTCTCCACATCAAAGGGCGCAGTAACGGCGGGGAGCGCGGACCGATGCCCTTTGAAGACATCTACCTCTGCGCGAATCGCAAGGCATGTGGCAAACGCGAGGGCGAGAAGCGACAAGAAGTGGTAGCGTTTCTTGAGCAAGTGTTCGTAGCTCTAGATGCGCCAAACTTACCGCCTACTCTTCTGGTTCAAGTGAACGGAATACGACGAGGTATAATCGCAACGCCCGCCGTGAGGACTGAGGCCGGGATAGCGAAGCTAGCGCTCGCAGAGGTCGAGGAATATACGGCATCGGGAAAAGTGAAACGGGTTGTGGTAGTAGGTGGCGCAGCAAACCCGCGGCTCGTGAGCGTGATTCTGGAGGGGGCATGGGCCTAGACGCGCAATACCATGAAGTTTGCGCCGAAGAAGCCAAAGACACTCTCGGGAAGATCGCCGCAATTCTGTTTCGTGCTGGCATCCGAGAGAATACCGACAACGGATTCTACTTCACGCAAGCCGGTCTTGTCCGCGTCATGGAGAAGCTTGTCAAGGATTATGTAGCTGCGCCAAACGGGCCGGAGGGGATGCAACATGACACAGATGAACTGGTACAGGATTGAGGGGCGCTGGTATCATATCTGCGCCACAAATGACAAGGTTTACGTTGACGGTAGCACAGTAACTCCCGAAGGTATCATGGCGCTTCTCGTGCGCCTCGTATGCTGCCTATTCTAGCCCCGCACCCCGCACTAGCCCGGTCCAGCCCCGGATGCAGCCGATGACGCGCCCAAAGAAAAAGCCCCCGAAGAAGCGCGTAAGCGGGGGCAACTCCAAGTCCTTTGTGGTAGAGTATTTACAGGATCACAACTCTACTGCTGCAGCGATCCGTTGCGGATACTCGCCTCGGGGGGCAGCGTCATGGGGATCAAGGCTGGCCAAGAAATACAAGGCAGAAATCCAGCGGGCCATAGAGGCGTCAAACGCCCGCCTAGAGGTCACTGCAGACCGTATACGCCAAGAGCTTGCCGAGATAGCCTACCTGCCCCTGGAGGGCATCCTGTCATTCCAGTTGCGCGCGAAAGTCAAATGCCTGGAACTCCTTGCAAAGCACTCAGGAATGCTCATAGAGCGTCATGAGGTCCAGACGGGCGAGGGCGGGGTCGTCGTATACATCCCGGACCACGATCGCGCCACAAATGGCGTAAGTAGCGCAGCGGAGGAGGGATGTGATGACACCTAAAGCGCGCGCCATCAAAGACTTAGCTGATGCGTGCAAGAGGCTAGGCTGGGAAGCTCGGCTGCACCACACGGGCGAGGTCCAGGACGGGCTCGTGGCGGGCGAGGCTGGGTACATGGAGCTTGTGACTGGGGCTGTAGATGCGGCTGAGGCTGGTGGAGGGATCAGGGATTTGCCCGTAGATAACGATCCTTGCAGCGGTTTGGCGATCCTTGAGAGCCCGCAGGAGGCCGCTGTCGGGCCGGACAAAGACCTAGTTGCGCCAGAAATGGGTGCCGAGAATCGCGGGGAAATACCCAGCGCCCCAAAGAGCAAGGTAGTCGGGCAGATACTAGGGGCTGTCAACGGGAAGCCGGTCGGGATGCTGAGTCAGGAAGCCGCGCCAGAGGATGGGCCGCCCGTGGTGTGCGAGTCCGTGGACCCGGACGATCCTATCGTTGACGGGGCAAGCGTCTTGAAAGAGGAGGGGTAACATGAGCAGAGCAGACTACGTTTTCGACGTGCTCATTCTTGGGCCGCTGGACGAGAACGGGTTGCCCGCGTTCGGGTTCCGCAGGGCCAGCATCGTCGCCAAGGACGAGAGCGCCGCCAAGGTCAAGGCAGTAGACGAGGCGCGGAAAGCGGGCCATACGATTGACCTCGATGTGGTCGAGATTCTAGCCACGCGCCCGTTCGTGGACGCCGGTGCTATAGTCCTATACCAGCCCGCCTACACGCCCTATCACCCCTACCCGTACTGGTACGGCAACTGGCCATGCGGCCCGGTGTTCACGTTCGGCTACCTGGGCACGGGCGATACTTGCGCCGAAAACGAAACGCACGTCACGACCGGGAGCACTGAGGATTAGCCCCATGCGCGGTAGCGAGAAGACGATGCGGCATGCCTGGCTTTTCAGCGTCGATCCCGCAGGGCATATCGGGCGCAGATACGTGACAAATGACCCGTTCCACCATATCGAGGAGCAAGGAAGTTCAATCGTAGGCTATCTGCGCTTCTTGGACTTGGAAACCGGAGAGATTGAAGACCCGGAAGGCCAGACGGCATTTCTTGTCACTGAGGCGCGCATGAAAAGCTGGATAGAGGCTGGGATTCTGGTGGACCCGAACGGGGGATGACATGCGGAAGCTGCTTTGCGTATTTCTACTCGTTACGGGATGCGGGCGCGCGCCAAGGAAACCAGTCTGGATCGTCGAAGGCTGCGCGAGCACGAGCCGCGTGACTTACAACATGCACCAGATCAGCGCCAAGGCACTTGAGCACGCGGCAGAAAACCTGAACTCGTACAACACCGTGCTGTTCGCGCACAACTCCGAACGCCCTGTGGGCAGGATAGAAACCCTTGAGTTCAAGCACCAGAGCATCTTCGTCACCATCATCATCTCGCCAAGCGAACAAACGCTCTGGAACAAAATCCGCGAGGGCACCATAACAGGCTTAAGCATTGGAGTGTTACCGCTTGAGCAGGAGTTCACCTACTTCGACGAGTTTGACGAGGGGGGCCAAACCGCAACCAAGGTAGTGCTACTTGAGGTCTCCATTGTCAGCATTCCGGCCAACCCAGACTGCCGGATCACCTCCTGGCGGATCAGATATGAGTAAGCACGTGAGTTAGGCTGGCGGGTGTTCCGCCAGTATGCCATACACCCGTGAGCCCTTCTCGAAAGGAGAACCGGTCATGGCTGGTACTGTTGGGACGAAATCGGCGCTATTTTTCCAGCGTCAAGCGGGCGGGATGTTTTCCATCACAGATGAAGGGCAGACGCAGGGTGCCAAGTGGTTTTGCGATAGCAACGCCACGGAAGGCGCAGACGCGGACGGTCACGGACAAAACCCGAACGCGGCCTGCCTCACAGTCCAATACGTAATCACGAACTTTGCGCAGGCGAATGACACTATCTTCGTCCTGCCGGGCCACCGTGAGGCGGGCGATGCTGTCCTGTTTGACGCGGACGTTGTGGGACTGAAGATCATCGGGCTGGGTGTTGGCAATCAAAGGCCACGTTTTGACTTCGATAATGCTGCATCGACAATAGATGTGGGCGCCAATGCCGTCACGCTCAAGAACCTCATGTTTCGCGCAGGCGCAGACAGCGTCCTGATCGGTATCGACATTGAGGCCAACGTAATCGACACCGTGATCGAGGACTGCGAGTTCCTTGAGGCCTCTACTGCGGGCGACGAGTTCGTAGTCATGGTGTCCCTGACGGACGGGAACAACTGCACAGACATCCACCGCAACATCATGCGCACCGAAGTGGCCGCAGGTGCCGCGACGCATGCCGTCAATATGCTCGCCGCGTGTGACTACGTTCGCATCTACGACAACATCATGTACGGGAACTGGTCTACGGCGGCTATCGGGGATACAGCGGCCGGTGCAGCGTGCTACATTGCGCACAACACCATCAAGGTCGCAGACGGGCTACCGGGTATCACGCTCCAGGCGACCGCGACAGGTCACATCGCTTACAACCTCATCGAGAGCACGGGCCTTGCCCCCGACCTTATGATCGTAGCGGCGGCGTGCGCGCTGAACGAGAACTACGGCGTGACCATCGACGGCGACAATGGCATACTGATCGGCCCGGCAATCGATGCGACTCCAGGGGTCACCGGGCTCGGCACTGCAGTCGTGCGAGGAACGGGCGTCGTTCCGCAGACGGCTACCCTGCCGCTGTTCACGGTCGGCACGGGCGATGTCCTTATCACGGCCATCATAGGCGAGGTGGACACGAACGACTTCGGTGCGGTTGCGAACGCTACGCATCTAGAGCTTGTCCCGACAACGGGGCAGCTTTCACCGCTCTGCGCAACGCTTGATCTCACGGGCACCACAATCGGAACGCAGCTGGGCATCTCGGGAGTCGTGTCTGATACGCTCCAGAAGCACGCGATGGTCTTGGCCGCGCCGGTTGTCGCTCAAATTGGCACGATCAACATGGACTGCGCCGGCTCCGAAGCTAACGCCTGCCAGGTCCAGTGGACGATCTTTTACAAGCCCCTCGTTGCAGGGGCAACAGTGGTCGTAGCGTAATCCTCCCCAAAAGGGGAGAGAGGCAAGGGTGGCCTCTCTCCCCCTGGGGTTCGAGGAGTGAGTGATGGATCGCAAGCGATGCAGCAGGTGTGGCGTGGAGAAACCGCTAACGGCATTCTCACCAGCTCGCGGGCACTCTGATGGTCACCATTCTCATTGCCGTGCGTGCCGTGCCGAGTACGAGCGGAAGTACAAGCTCGCAAACCCCGGGAAAGTCAAGGCGCGACAGCATAAGGCCGACGCAAGGCGCCAAGCCACGGACCCGGAGAAGGTGAGAGCTCGTCACCGTGCATCTGCCGCAAGACGCCGAGCAGCTGATCCCGAGAAAGTGCGAGCATACCACCGACAGCGGAAAGCGGAGCGATGCAAGCATGACCCTCAATACCGTCTTGCCTGCCTGCTGCGGGTACGCCCGAGCAAGGCCATCAAGAACGGTCAGAAGGCCGGGTCAGCTGTACGAGACCTTGGCTGCTCAATTGAGGAGCTACGGGTTCGCCTGGAAGCGCAGTTTCAGCCCGGTATGACCTGGGACAACTGGGGAAGGCACGGCTGGCACATCGACCACATCAAGCCGCTTGCCTCGTTTGACTTGACTAATCGCGAGCAGTTCCTGGAGGTGTGTCACTATACTAACCTGCAGCCCTTGTGGGCTACAGATAACCTCAGCAAGGGGTCTGCAGCTGCGTAACGGACCATTCGGGGATGCTGGGGGTCACTAGCTGGCCCCCGGCGCCCCACAACACGGATAGGAGACTGGTATGCCGAAGGAACTGGACATACGGGCGCTGGTAGAATCGAAGATGAGGCCCGAACTCGTTGCAATAGCGGAAGCAGAGGGCGCGACGTATAGCGAGCGGGGCACGAAGCGGGACATCGCGGTCGAGATTCTTGAGGCGCGTGAAGAATTGGCGAAGCTCAATGCCGCAGCAGATGCGCTAGGCGAGATTGAGGCCAGAGCCAAGCCCGAGGCCGAGCTGGAGACGGACGTGGAGCCGGAGCCGGTCAAGGCTGCGCCAGAGCCCGAGACTGTTACTGTGGTGCGCCAAGAAGAGGGCGCGCCCACAGTGACGGAAGAGGTCAAAGCGACCATAGCCCCAGAATACGTCAAGGCTTGCAATGCCCTCTCTGCCGCATCCGCTGCATTCAACGAAGCCGGGCAGGTAGACGGACCCGAACGCAAGGCGCGCAGGGAGGCGAAGGCCAAGCTGTACGCCCTACTCGCATAGACAAGTAGCGGGGCTGCCTCTGAGCTTGCCCCCTGATTGAAGGAGGAAACACATGGCTCTAGCAGGAGGCCCCCACCACCAGCATGCGGCGTATAGCCGTGTCGAGTTGCTGGCAAGCGGGTTGCATGATGGGGGCGCAACAGAACCCGTCAGGCTGCCTGTACCAGAGAACGGGTTTGTGTTTGTTCTCGACCATACCATTGACGAGCAGGGCGCTGGCGACACGTGCGATGTGTATATCCAGACGCTGCTCGACGGGACTAACTGGACAGACGTGGTGCATTTTGCGCAGCATCTTGGGAATCAGGGCGCCGAAAGACGCCTGGCGAAAGTCTTGACTGGTGGGGCGATGATTGAGTTTGACCAGGCTACAGCTCTTGTCGCGGGCGCAGTGAGGCACGCAACGGGCGATGACTGGCGCGTCAACATCGTTATCACGGACGGTACAGGAGCAGCAGCGTTCACGTTCAGTGTTATGGCGATTCCAGTCTAGGAGGCTGACATGGCGAACCCGACGAGCCATGCAAAGCGATGCAGCAAGTGTGGCGAGTTGAAAGCTCTGGATGCCTTCAGCCCTAATCGGGGCGGTGTTGCCGGAAAGCATTCACACTGCAAGGTGTGTAGGACCGCTAGTGCCCGCAAGTGGAACGTAGAGCACCCCAAAAGGGTCCGTGAGACGAAACGCAAGCATCATGCGGCGAACCTCGTGAAGTGCCAGGGGCGAGCCCGCGCGCGCTACGCAGCGAAGCCTGAACAGTATAGGGCACAAGCTCGCAGGCGCTATGCCGCCAATCCTAAGCGGTATGAGAACGACCCGCAGTACCGGCTTGCCAACCAGCTGCGAATACGCCTTCACCACGCAATCGCGGGCAACTTCAAGACCGGTTCAGCCGTTCGTGATCTTGGCTGCTCAATCAGGGAGCTACGGACCCGCCTGGAGACACAGTTTCAGGAGGGCATGTCATGGGCAAATCACGCGCCCAAGGGATGGCACATCGACCACATCAAGCCGCTCGCATCGTTTGACTTGGCTAATCGCGAGCAGTTCCTGGAGGCGTGTCACTATACTAATCTGCAGCCCCTGTGGGCCGCAGACAACCTGTGCAAAGGTGCAGGGATGTCAGAGGCTGTGACAGCGCTGGTGCTGTAGAGGAGGTAGAACGTGGCAAATCCAACTTCCATAGCGGGAGTCCCCGCTTGTATCGTGGTGAATCCCGCAGGCGGGAACGTCACCATAGACCCACTCCGCGAATACACGCTCAAGCACGATGGCGAGCAGACAGACGGCACCGCAAGCACGGACATCATCTATCTTTCTCTAGCCTTGGCGGTAGACCCCGATGGGTCTGAGGGCGCCGACAAGGCGAAGCTCTGCGCCGGGGATGTCATAGTTCTCGGGCCGGGGCTCACTGCGATCAATTTCGCTACAGCAGCAGGCGACGAAGCCACAATGACCGTGATCCCTTCCCCTCGCCTGGACATAGACGGGCAATCGGCGCAAGCCGGTGGAGCACGCGCCAGCACGAGCGGGAGCGAGGAAATCACCGCCGAACTGGGCGATGTCAACCTATCGCTCGACACGCTGGACAACACGGTCGGGACGCATGGCGCAGACGTGGCTACCCAGCATATGACGATAGGCACGAAGGCCGAGACTACCGTACCAGCCGCAGTAGGCGATGGCGAGGATGTCCAACTCAACGCGGACGAATACGGGCGTCTCAGAAGCACCGAATACGACCCGGCAACCGGCACGGCCCAGATCACGGACACCGCGCCCGCCCAGATGCAGGTGTTGACTGAAGACGGGTGGGTGGCGCTTGCGGCGGCGGGGGACTTGACCCCGTGGCGCGACGTGCGGGACTACGAGAACATTACGGTTCCCTATGACATCACCATAGGCACGCTGGCCAGCATGGACCTGATAATCTGGGGCTCAGTAGATCAGGTGCTACGATACCCGATAGCGGCCTGGAACGTACTTGCGGCGGGAACGCTGGAAGATGCGATCACGATCAGCTGCAATCAGCACAACTACATTCAATGCGAGCTTCAAGCCGAGAACGGGGCCGCGGATGGCTCAGTTGTCTTCCAGGCCAATGCCGGTAACTAGACAAGGGGCATTCCATGCACGCGGCAGAGCTAATGGTCAAGCCCGTAGACAGCGCAGCCAACATTGACATAACGGATGTGATCGGGAACAAGAATGACACGTTCGCTGGCACGAGCATCATGGCCGAGACTCACGCTATGCTGGAGCACGTTCACACTGCGAGCAATGTCTACCCTACGCTGGCGGGCGGGGTAGCGGTGGGCACGGCTGTAGGCGTGTGGACGCTCTCTGCCGCGTTTGTCGAGATCGTGCCGATAAATACGATCACGACGGACTTTGACATCCACCACATCTGCATTGAGGCGTTGGATGACAACGCGGTCTATGAGATCGTTCTCTACGCGGTTGAGGTAGAAATAGCCCGTGTGCGAGTCGTAAAGAATGCGGTCATGGAGGGCACGCAGAACGTCCCGATTCAGTGCGCCATCATACCCGCCAACACGCAGATACAGGCCAAGTCGGCAAGCTCTGTTGGCAACTCTGCCGCAACTATCAGCATCTTCTACCACGTCTACGCCTAGAGACAGGAGGCAGCCATGCCAGCCGTATACCCGCGAGGCCTCGCGCCCGTACCGGAAGCCCCGCCCTTTGACGCTGAGCTTTGCG
>SDBT01006583.1_pt1 | contig 19237 bp, 22 predicted proteins | sample 2277101 | NCBI WGS metagenome assembly SDBT01 (sample SAMN10404973, study PRJNA504765) | marine sediment metagenome | isolation source: marine sediment core GS10_PC15, 103 cmbsf | place: Arctic Ocean: Southern Knipovich Ridge | collected 2010 | reverse complement strand
AATGCTTTTGGTGTCAAGGAACATGTAGTGGGCTATGTTTAAAAAAGCGTAAGAGAAGAATATGTACGGCAAATGAATTGCGATAAAAACAAAGCTTCTTGATTGAGGTTTTGCATTTACTAAAAAAATCCAGTTTAACAGAAAATAAATGATAACCAAAGAAAAGATGATTATCAAATTAAGGATAAAAAACTGCCTAAGTCTTTCAAAGCCGAATTTTTCCTTTTTGAAAATTCCTTTTATCCTATGCAATACAATGTATTTGAAAAATGAGTATAAGAAAATTATAATCAGTACATAGAGGAATAGAAATAATGCAGCTTTTGTTGGGGAGATTTGCAGGGAATACTGCATGCTTAATGCAAAATCTTCAGTCAGCTTAGTAAATAAGGACAATGCCAACAAAAACAGAACATCAAAGATGAAGACAATTAAAAGATCCTTAATATTCTTCAAATACAGATTATATGTTTTTGCAAAATAGGTGCCTTTTATCTTGTTGGATGTCATTTATTGTAATAGGAATTTTTTAACTAATGACACAGCCTGTTGCTTGTGCAAGCTTGTCAAAGGACTGGACGCGTTCAAGCTTTTCATCACCAATATACCATGTTGGAGTTATTTTGACATCCGGATTTTTACTAAAATCCCTGTAATCAATAAATTTGAAAGATTTGCCAAACATGCCTTTTTGCTGGGTAGTGTACTTGCACCAAGATGCGCCATACATCACAGCGCCTTTTTCTGTCAAGCAGTTTGCAAATTCATCATAATTCCCTGGTTTTGAAGAATTAATGAAGGCGAATGTCCCGATAGAAGCTACAGCAACAATAATTATGATTCCAAGGATCATATACATCCTGAATTTTTTACTTGTTGATTGCTCTTGTTGTTTTACTTCATTATCTCTTTTTTGCTCAAATTCCTGCCTTCCAAGCTCTGATTGCCGCCTTAGCTTTTCAAGCTTAAGCCTTTTCTTTTCTTTCTTGCTTAGCATTTTAAAGGCTTGCTGGAACTACTACCTGCTGTGCAGGAGCATCTCCGACATCAGCTGGCGCAACACCACATCCTCCGCCGTAATATTGCTGCTGCTGTTGCTGCGGTTGTGGATTCTGTTGCGGATAGGCATCATAACCTGTTGGGCCATAATTGTTTTTAGCACATCCAATAACAAGCAATGCCAGTGCTAAAACCAAAAATAAAAAAACAACTGTTTTCTTCATTTTGTTACCTCCTTCTAACCTGCAAGTTCAGCTTCAATTATCTGTTGGAAAGCCTGGAATGGCTGGGCTCCTACAAGCTTAATCCCGTTTATGAAAAATGTCGGAGTTCCTGAAACGCCTACTTGGCTTCCATAGCTCATATCAGATTGGACTTCTTCCTTGTGTTTTCCTGATTCCATGCAGGACTTGAATTCGTTGACATCAAGTCCAAGCTCTTCTGCTAATTCTGTGTAAAGGTCTGAACCCAGGCTTTGTTGATTCTTGAAGAGCGCATCATGATATTCCCAAAATTTGCCCTGGTCGTGGGCGCATTCTGCTGCTTCTGCTGCCGGTGCTGCTTCTGAGTGGAATGGTAACGGGTAATCCCTGTATACCAATTTTACCTGGCCAGTATCAATATATTCTCTCTTTAATGCTGTTACACTTTGATCAAAAGCTCTTTTGCAAAACGAACATTGGAAATCGCTGAATTCTACTATTGTAACAGGAGCATTTTCGTCTCCAAGGACAGGGTCATCGTCAAGGTCTATTTCTTGTTTTGATGGGGGTGCCTGTTGGGTTGGCTGCTGAGCTGCGGGTTGTTGCGATGGCTGTGGCTGTTGCGCACTGTCCGGAACAAATTGTGATGTTTTCCCTCCTGTAAAATACAGATAAAGGACAGCAACTGCCAGAACTGCTGAAACTACCTGCCATACCGTCTCTTTTTTTACTGCATAAACTTTGTCTGGCTTATGTGTGTGATGTTGGTGTTCTTTGTGTTCCATTTTAAAAAACCCTTTTTTTATCTTGGTTTATTGTTCAAGTGATCTAAGCTCCGCAACCTGCTGCATTCGCCGTTGTAGGGCTTGATTCAGAATAGCCAAATCCTGGTGAAGATGGTGTTGAGGATAATTCTGTATTGCATGCTTCAGGCGCATCATTAAATGCAGCACAAATAGTTCTTAAGTAGCTTGCAGAATCTCTGCTGCTTTGTGCTTGGGCGCCATTGATAATTAAAGTCGGGCTTCCTCTTACGCCATATTTTGAATTAAGCTCAAGGTCAGTCTTAAACTGAGGGAATCTTCCATTCAGCCATTGCGACTTGTCATTTAAATTAGCATTAATATTAAATTCCTTGTCGGCTTTTGCAACACAGGCATTCAGTTTGTCAAGGTCTATCTTTGCTTCTGTTAAGCATGCTTCGCTATTGCCTTCTTTCAGGAAACATTCAAGATAATTTAAAAATTTGTTAGTCTGCTCTTTTTGGATGCAATACTGCCTTGCTTGCTCTGTTACTTCTACTTCTCCATGCATTGCATAAGAAACAAATCTTAACTTGAAATCAATACTGTTGCCAAGTGCCTTAACAGCGGGAATGATGCCTTTTTCTGATTGTGTTCCATAGGGGCAGTGTGACATCACAAACAGCTCAACTTCAGGCTTGTCTGATTTTTGGTTGATTTGCGGTTCTGGTTCGGCTGTTGGCTGTTCCAGGTCCTCTGCTTTTTCTATCATATCAATACCGTTGATGAAAAGCAGTTTTCCATCCTGCGTTACATAAGATTTATATTCCTGGCCTTGCACAGAAATATCGATGCTGTAGACACCGCTGTTGGGCTCGCCTATATTTTTAAGACTGGCCGAAGTTCCCGGCTGAACGAGGTTGGTGTTTATATAATCGATTGCGTTCTGAGCTGCTTCTTCTGAAGAGACCATCTCACTAACGCAGGCTTTATCTCCTATAAGGCTTCCTTTTACTAAAAGAATTACCAGCAGCAATACTGCCAAAACTGTTGTGTATTTCCATAAATCTGATTTTTTTATCATATATCTATCTGATCTTTTATGTTTTATGTGGTGATGTTCCTTGTCATGGTCTTCTTTATGTTCCATCTTAAAAATCCCCTTTTTATCAGGTCTGGTAAAACTTATTTATATAAAGTTTTCTATAGGTGGCTGATTTTTAATTTAATCCTTAATGATATATTTTGTTAAATTTAATCTTAAAAATAATACTTAAAAAATATAATTTGTCTTATTCTAAAAAAAGAAGTAAACTCATAACAACAATCCCTGAAACAAACCCAACCAGTTGCATAAAAGAAAGCAAGGGCTTTGTCTGTTTGTGCATCTCCGGGATTAAATCGGCGGATGCTATGTAGATAAATCCTCCTGCGGTGAATGGAATAAGGAAGAGAGAAAAATTTTCTATGGAACTGCCAATTATTAATGTTAATATTGCTCCAATTATAGCTACTATTGCTGAAAGGAAATTAAAGCTAAGGGCCTTTGCTTTGCTTAGGCCAGCGTGCAGCAAAATTCCAAAGTCACCTATTTCCTGGGGAATCTCGTGCAAAACAACTGCTATGGTTGTTGCAATCCCTAAAGGTACTGAGACGAGATAGCTTCCTGCTATTATCATGCCGTCAACAAAATTATGCAGGCCATCTCCAATAAGATTCATAAAAGCCAGTGGGTGAGGATGCTCTTCTGATGTTGGGTGGTGGCAATGTCGCCAATGAATGAATTTTTCTAAAATAAAAAATATTAAAATGCCCAAGAGAATATACAAGGATAAATTAAGCTCAAACCCAAATTCTTCAACAGCTTCCGGCAGCAAATGAATAAAAGTATCTCCAAGCAAGGCGCCTGCAGCAAAGCTCACCATGAACAATATTACATTCTTTGTGGTTAATTTTTTGAAAAATAATGTTATTATGCCTATCAAAGAAATCAAGCTCACTAATAAAACACTTATTATTGTATAGATCCAAACCTGTTGCATATTTTTCTGGGAATAAAAGCAGTATTTAAACTTTGTTGTGAGTTAAGTAAGGGTTTCTAATTATGCGTTTTCTTTATTTTTCAGAATTCTTTTACAAAAAAGGTACCTTACAATTTTACTTAAGTATTTTTAATTTTCTCAACCAATTTCCTTGCTTCTTCTTCGATATTTTCTGCAGAAACAACTGCGCTTATAACTGCAGCACTTTTTGCACCTTGCTTTAAAACTTCGTCGATGTTGTTTTTGTTTATGCCTCCAATTGCAAAAACCGGCTTATTAACAGAGCTTATCACTTTAGAAATCATTTCCAAACCGACTGTATACTTTTTTGCTCTTGTCTTGAATATTGGGCCAATGCTGATGTAATCAATATCTTCCTTATCCGCTTTTTCTGCCTGCTCTAAGGAATGTGTTGATAATCCAAGAATAAGCTTGCCTTTGCAAATTTCTTTTGCTTCACTAATTGGCATGTCTGCCTGGCCTAGATGAACGCCATCTGCTCTTATATCTAATGCAATATCAATATAATCATTTACAATAAACATTGCGTTATTCTCTTTGCAGATTTTTAATAATTTAATTGCCTCTTCCTTTATTTTTTCTTTTGGCCAGTCTTTTTCCCTTAACTGGATGATTTCAGCTCCGCCTTTTATGGCTTCTCTTACAACTTGTTCATTTGGTTTTTTGGAGATAGTGCTTTCTGTGATTACATACAGCTTTTTGTTGAAATTGTAATTTTTCATTATAAAAAATGGTTAATAATGATTATAATAAAAATCTATCGGATAATTTTTATATTAAATTAACAACACATTTATTAATTTGAAATAAAAACCTCCAATAATATGAAATTTAGAATAAAAACAGAATCAAAAAAATCCAGGGCAAGGACTGGTGTGATCAAGACAAAGCATGGCAGAATTAATACTCCATATTTCATTCCGGTTGCTACTGCTGCGACTGTCCGCGGCCTGGACCAGGGGGATATGGAGAATATTGGTGCAGAGGTTTTGCTTGCAAATACTTATCATCTGCATCTGAAGCCCGGCGATAAGGTTGTTAAGAAGTTAGGGGGCCTGCATAAGTTTATGAACTGGAAAAAGCCTCTTTTTACTGATTCCGGCGGCTTTCAGGCATTCTCTTTGGGTTATGGGATGGAGCATAATATCAATAAATTAGGGACAATTTTTCCAGAGAACAAGAGGGTAAAAGAAAAACAGGAAAAATTTGCAACAATCAATGATGATGGGGTTTCTTTCAAGGCATTTGATTCCGGCAAGTTAATTTATTTAAATCCAAAGAAATCAATAGAGATCCAGAGGAATCTGGGAGCTGACATAATCTTGGCTTTTGATGAATGCACAAGCCCCCTTTCTGGATATAAATATACAAAGGAAGCAATGGAAAGGACGCATAGATGGGCATTAGAAAGCTTAAAATATCATAAAAAGAAAAAAAATAAGCAATCACTGTATGGAATTGTGCAGGGCGGAGCTTACAAGGAGCTGCGCTTGAAATCTGCAAAGTTCATTTCTTCTCTGGATTTTGATGGCCTGGCTATTGGAGGATCTTTGGGAAAGTCAAAAAAAGATATGCACAATATCCTGGATTGGGTTGTTCCATTATTGCCAAAAAGCAAGCCAAGGCATTTATTGGGGATTGGGAATGTTGAGGATATTTTTGAGTGCGTGGAAAAGGGAATAGATACTTTTGACTGCGTTGCTCCGACAAGGATCGCAAGGAGAGGTGGTTTGTTTATACATTCAAAGTCAGGAGGCAGTGTAAAAAACAAATTCAGGATCCATATAAAAAACTCAAAATTTAAATTAGATAAAAAGCCTATTGACAAAAATTGCAGCTGCGAGACCTGCAAAAACTATTCCAGGGCTTATCTGAGCCATCTATTCAGGGCAAAAGAACAGGCTTATTTTAAACTTTCAGCGATGCATAATGTTAATTTTATGCTGAGGCTGATGGATGAGATCAGGGATTCAATAGAAAATAATAATTTTAAAAAATTGAAGAAGGAATGGTTAGGGTGATTCTACTTTATCCTTTATCTTCCTGGCCCAATACATGAACGGCGTGTCTAAAGCAGCTACAATGAATTTCATTACATAGCTGACAATAAATATTTGAAAGATTATGTTCCATTCAAACACCCTTTCCCAGCCAAATAATCCGAAAAATCCAACAAATGCTATAAGAGTAAAAACAACATTATCGAATAATTGCGATATGATTGTTGAAATATTATTCCTAAGCCAAAGATACCTGCCTTTTGTCTTTTCTTTCAAAAGATTAAATATCCATACATCATGAAGTTGTGAGATTAAATAAGCTATCAAAGATGCAAAAGCAATTCTAGGTAAAAAACCAAAAATCTGCTCCAAGGCTGGACTCAAAGAGTCAGATTCATGGGGCACAAATTGCAATGAAATCTGCATTATTATTGTTATCAACAGTAAAATGAAAAATCCAAACCAGACTGCTTTCTTTGCTTCTTTTTTTCCGTAATTCTCATTTAAAATATCGGTTGCAAGGAAAGTTGTTGCATAGATTATATTTCCCATTGCTGTGACAAAGCCAAAAATCTCAATTGTTTTCATGACCTGGATATTTGCAATAATTAATGCTACGCCTATCCAGCCATAAAGGCCGTATTTTCCGAAAAGCCTGTAGGCCAGTGTTATGCCAAAGAAAGTGACTATTAAGAGTAAAATCCAAAGCAGTTCGTTTATCATTTTTAATTAGCCTTTATTGTTTTTATTTTTCCAATGATTAAATATCATTTTTTTTAAAATTTTATACACTGAAATGGCAATACTCCAACCTTAAGGTTGGAGATGTAGCCATTTCTGGTCGAACTCCACCCTATAGATACCCCAAACTTTAGTTTGGGGAGGAGTTCATTCAAAAATTAAATTTTCAATGCTAATTTCAATTATTGTTTAAAAAATTAATGGAAAAAAACAAAAAATTACCTAACAATGCCTTCTATTGGACTTGATGCAGATGCGTATAGTTTTCTTGGAATTCTTCCTGCTAAGAATGCGTCTCTTCCTGATTCTACAGCTGCTTTCATTGCCTTTGCCATTCTTATAGGGTCTTTTGCCAAAGCAACTCCTGTGTTTAATAGGACACCATCTGCTCCCAATTCCATGGCTACTGTTGCGTCTGATGCTGTCCCTACGCCTGCATCCACTATTATTGGAACATTTGCGTTTTCAAGGATGATTTTAATGTTGTTTGGATTTAATATTCCCTGGCCTGATCCGATTGGAGCGCCCAGGGGCATCACTGCGGCTGCTCCTGCTTTTTCCAGTTTTTGGCATGCAACAATGTCATCGTTTGTGTAAGCCAGGACTGTGAATCCTTCATCAACAAGCTGTTTTGTCGCTTTCAATGTTTCTTCATTGTCAGGCATTAAAGTTTTTTTGTCTCCAATAACTTCAAGCTTTACCCAATTTGGAAGGCCTGCAGCTTGTGCAAGCTTTGCAGTCCTTACTGCCTCTTCTGCTGTGAAGCAAGCTGCTGTATTAGGCAGAATAGTGATCTTGTTTTTATCGATATAATCCAATAAAGATTCCTTGCTTTTGTCATCTAAATTTACCCTTCTTACAGCTACTGTAACAACATCAGCTCCAGAAGCTTCATGGGCTTTTTTCATTATATCAAAATTTTCATATTTCCCTGTTCCGATTATCAATCTTGATTTAATTTCAAACTTTCCAACCTTTAATGGCTTATCTTCCATATTAACCCCCTCCGACTAATGTTATGATTTCGATTTTATCATTATTGTTTAACCTTGTGTTTTCGAAATTATCCTTATTTATTATATCTTTATTTAATTCAACAACAACTAATTGGTTTTTAATTTCCAATTCATTCAATAATTCGGATATTATATTGCTTTTGACTTCTTTTTCTTGGCCATTAATTATTAATTTCATTTTTGTTTAAATTTCTTAGTGTTTTATTCTAAATTGTTTTTATTACTGATTTTTTTAAAATTAAATATGCTCCGCGAATTCTAGGCGGCCCTACATTACCGGGCCGCAACTATATTTAATCTCCAATATATTTTGATATCAAAGCTTTTGCTTTTTCTTTACTGGCATTTTTTATTAAGATCCTTCCATCATCAAAAATTGTCATATTATCAAAAATAAAAAATGAATCTGTTTCGTGTATCTTACCAATTTTTTTAATTTTTTCTTTAATATCATGATAATTCATTTTGTCTAAATAAAACTGGTAAGCATTTCCACAGAGCCTTGTTTCTTTTTTTTCTTTTTTACCTTCCAAATATTCATAATTTTCATTGCAAGTCTTGCAATCATTATTTTTTTTAACCTTTATTTTTGTTATATTATTGTTCCAAATATCAAATCTGATTAATTCTTGGCATATTTTTTCATTTAAAATTAATCTTAAAGCTTGTGTTACTGCAATACTTGCTATTGTCATTGGTATTGTGTTAATAATCCCTGCTGTATCGCATGTTTCTGTTGATTCTGACTCTTTAAAAATGCACCTGAAGCATGCTTTATCCGGCAGTATTGCCATGACGTTTCCATAATCTTTGATAGCTGCAGAATAAATCCATCTTATTTTATTTTTTCTGCAGTAATCGTTGATTAGATATCTCGTATAGAGGTTGTCTGTGCAGTCCATTATAATGTCTGCAACCAATAATTTTGTAATATTTCTATGGTTTAAATCATTGATAAAATAATCAATCTTTACTTCTGAATTTATTTTTTGGAGTTTGTTTGCGGCAATTTCAGCTTTGAATTTTCCAATGTCATTTTCGTCATAGAGGGTCTGCCTTTGGAGATTGTTCTCTTCGATAAAATCCCTGTCGATCAGAATCAGTTTTCCAATACCTGCTCTTGCGAGCAGTTCAGCAGATACTGTGCCCAAGGCTCCAAGGCCGACTATTGCAACTGTTGCTTTTTTTATCTTTTCCTGGCCTTGTTTTCCTATTTTGCTGAATATTACCTGCCTTGAGTATCTGTCCATCAGTTACCATCCCCTGTAGCCAGGCAAACGCAGCTTTATTTAAATGTTTTTTTGTAGTTGATTGAATACTAATAATATTTTGGAGGGGAAATTGGATTTGGTAGCCTATAACTGAAAGCAAGATGGTGTGTGCAGGGAAATTCAAGATAAAGGTAAATTTGTTTCAGGAGCAGAAATTGCATAATCATAGAATTAAACAGGATCAATATGGATAAATGCCTTGCCTATTTCCGAAAATTTCTCGACTTTTCTCTGAACTTCCTTTCCAATGTCGTGGGATTTCTTGGTTAAATAATTTTTTCCAACTTCAATATGGATCTCTATATGAATCCTGTTGCCCACATAATGGGCTCTGACATCATTTATGCCTTTGACACCCTTAACTTCCCTTGTTGCATCCTTGATTTTCTCAATAAATGTTCTTGAAGGTGTTTTTCCCATCAAAAAATCGAGGTTCTCAATCCCTATTTGATATCCAAAATAGAAGATAAAGATGCTGATAATAAGGGCAGCAATATCATCAAGCTTGTGATAGCCATAAATTGCCCCAAAAACACCGATAAGCGCAACCAAGCTTACAAAAACATCATTCCTTGAATCAATTCCTGCTGCTTTTATTGCAGGCCTTTTCATGGATTTCCCTTTCCTGATATAATAATAAGACATTCCTGACTTCACCGAGATACTGAACAATAAGACTGCGACAGCTGCATATCCTACTGAATTGCTATGCTCTGAAAAAAGGTTTATTATTGCCACTTTTGCAATTTCAAACCCTACAATGCCTGTAAAGATTGCTACAATAAGGCCGGCTATAGGTTCTGCCCTGTAATGCCCAAAAGGGTGACTCTCGTCTGCTTTCTTATTAGACACTCTTACGGCAATAAAGATTATGGCAGAAGCAAAAATATCTGTAAACGAGTTTATTGCATCTGAAATCAATGCAATGCTGCCAGAGGTCATTCCAACAATAAATTTGGATATGAAAAGTATAGAATTGAGGATAATCCCGCTAATGGAAATTTTCTCACTCTTTTTCATTTTTAATACTTGAAACTAACTGGTTTATAACTTTATCCCTTCGCTTAGAATTAATTTTTTATATAATTTATAAGGGATAGATTTATATATAAGTTATACTTCATATTCCTTAATGATAAAACACAATATGGCTTGGAAACTGAAGTACCTTACTATCAGGCTGAGCCCTTTCATTATGTGTTGAGCATTCATTGTTTTCTAAATCTTTTTTGATTCAATCCATAACAATCGAAATCTAGGTTTATTTAAAACAATAAAAGATAATGAGGTGAAAGATATGAAAAAACAAAAAACAGAAGAAAGTCATGATGACTTCCTTGAGAGGTTGTTTGCTTCAGAGGCAAATGACATAGTAGAAGATTTAAGCTTGAAATAAGATGTTTAAGCATAAAAAGAACATTTCAACCGGTATTTTTGGTTCAATTAGTATTATTAGGCAAAAATATTTATATTGCTGCTAGTTCTATATAGTTTTACGTTTACGCGAGGGTAGCCAAGCGTCCAAGGCGAGCGTTTTTCATTAGAAAACTCGAAGATGCAACCCGCTTATTCCTGGGTTCGAGAGATGCTAGAGCATCCGAATTTCCCAGCCCTCGCTTTTTATATTAAGAATTAGTAACAATAAAATAAAAATAACCAATAATAAAAAAACAAAGGAAACAATAAAAATAAAACAACATTAATAAAAATAACAATTAACAAAAAATAAAAACAAAGCATTGGAAATAATCTCAATAAAAAACAATAAAATAAACAACAATATTAAAAATAATATATAATTTAAATTCAATAAAAAATTCAAACGAAAATGCCAATAAAGGTCTATAACACTTTAACAGGAAAAAAAGAGTTATTTAAACCCATGAAGAATAAAAAGGTTAATCTTTTTTGTTGTGGGATTACGCCTTATTCTCATTCACATATAGGCCATGCAAAGACTTATGTGCAATTTGATTTTATTGTAAAATATCTAAGGTATAGGGGCTATAAGGTTTTTTATTTGCAGAATGTTACAGATATAGATGATAAAATTATAAAAAAGGCTGCTGAGAGGAAAATAAAGCCTTTGGAACTTGCGAGGAATTTTGAAAAAGAGTATCTTGATGATATGAAGGCCTTGGGAGTGAATTCTGTTGATAAGTTTGGCAGAGCCACAGACCATATTAAGGAGATTATTAACCAAGTAAAAACCCTGATGGACAAAGGATTTGCCTATATCATTGAGAATGACGGGGTTTACTATGATTTGAGCAAATTCAGGGAATATGGCAAATTGTCTGGAAGAACTTCTTTGGAAGCAGAAGATGCTGTCTCAAGGATTGATGATTCTAAAGGGAAGAGGAACAAGGGAGATTTTTGTTTGTGGAAAAAATCAAAGGAAAATGAGCCTTCCTGGCCGGATCCTTGGTTTGGAAAAGGCAGGCCCGGATGGCATATTGAAGATACTGCTATAACTGAAAAGGAATTTGGGCCGCAATATGATGTGCATGGCGGAGCTAGAGATTTAATATTCCCGCATCATGAGGCTGAGATTGCGCAGATGGAAGCTGCATCAGGAAAAAAGCCTTTGGTAAGGTATTGGCTGCATACAGGCTTCTTGAATGTTAAAGGCCAGAAGATGGCAAAATCTTTGGGAAATTTCATTACAATCAGGAATGCTTTGGAGCAATATGATGGTAAGGTTTTGAGGTTTTTTTGTCTTGCAGGACATTATAGAAGCCCGATTGATTATTCTCACAGTTTGCTTGAGCAGGCAAGAAATAGCTTAGAGAGGCTAAATGATTTTGTGAGGAAATTGAAAAGCAGCAAAGAAAAAGACGATTTAAAACTGATTGAAAAGACAAAAAAGCAGTTTTTAGAGCATATGGATGATGATTTTGACACAGTAAAAGCTTTGGCAGTTGTTTTTGATTTTGTGAAAAAAGTCAATAAAAAAGGCGGGGGAAAGAAAAGCTATGAATTGATGCTTGAATTTGACAAAATCTTTAATGTTTTAACCACAGAAGAAGTTAAATTAAATCCTGAGATTAAAAAATTGGTTGAAGAAAGGGAAAGGGCAAGGAAAGAGAAGGATTTTGCAAAAGCAGACAAAATAAGGGAAGATTTAAAAAAGAAGGGCATTTTCCTTGAGGATACAGAAAAGGGCGTGAGATGGAAGAAAATTTAGTTGAGGTAAAAATAAAATGTCACCAAGACCTACAGTAGAATTAAGTGATTTCTGTAATCTAGGAACACATACAAAAGACACAATACATTATTTTTTTGAATTATACAGAGGAGCATTAAAAAACGCTATCAGTGGACAAAAACCACTTTCAGTGGAAACATTTCTTGGTTATATGGATGGATCTCTTAAAAAAGCAAAAGACTTGGGATTACCAGAAGCTAGTTGTAATGCAATGCAGGATATTTATCAAGAATTAAAAAGTGAAGCAGAACCAATTCTAGAAAATAGGGGAAATTATCAAAGATAATATAATTTATTAATTTTTTTCAGTTAATTTTATATAATATCCTTTCTTTTTGTATTTACTCCCGATTATTTTGGAAAATGGCAGAGAACAATAATGTATCTAAGGAAAAGAAGCTTAGAGAAGATTTGAAGCTGATTTTAGATAGAATCCAGGATCTAAATAAACATCTTAAAGAGGGTGAAGAAGAGTGGGAAGACACTGGCGAAGATGTTGATGAGATTAAAAAAGAGATAATGGATATAAGCAAGGATGTTGATGATACCGGCGAGGATGTTGATGAAATCAAAGAGGGTATCGAGGAAATAAAGGAGGATATAGGCGAATTAAAGGAAACACTGCCTAAAAGGAACATATTTTCAAAAATTTTGCCAGATAAATTCGCTTTCAAGGATATTGCGCAGCAGATTGTAGGAGCTGCAATTTTGTCAGCGCCTTTTGCTGTGACTGAAGAAGTATGGAATTTAGCTAGAAACCTGGATCTGGTCCATATCATTGCTTTAATTCTCACAACCTTAACTTTCGACATTCTGCTTTTTTACTATACAAAATACCAAAAGCTCGAGGGTGGGAAGTTCTTTAAGGTTTTCCCTGCAAGGATATTCTCCATTATTATCGTGACATACACTACCTCTTTTTTGATTCTAACTGTTTTAGGCGTTATCGGCGGCCAGATTCTTTCTGTTGTTTGGGCATTCAAGCTTATTGTATTGGTTGGATTATTTGCCAATATAGGAGCAGGTACTGCTGATTTGATAAGGTAAAAAGAAGTAATTATTTTAGTAAACCAACCGGATGAAGTTCTCTATTTTGATATTGGGATAAAAACTTCTCCCAATGTATAACCTCTTTCAGTTTGCCATTCCTTATTACTTTCTGTATCGTTTTTTACCCATCTTAATATATTTTCTAAACTAGTCATAAAAACCTGTCTTGTTTCTGATTCATATCTTGTTTGGTCAAAAACCAATAAAGCTCTTCCTAAATCTCTCCGATCATAATTCTTTAATATTTTAGTAATGTAATAATCTCTAAATCCAAATTGATTTAAACATGATCTGATTTCTTTTTCAACTGAGCCTTCTTCAAATAGAGGTTTGGATTTATGAGGTTCTCTTAAATTTCTACTCCTTCTCCTGTATGGCCCACCTAACACTACCAGGTTGTTGAAGAATTATAGCTACTAAATGTCTATGTATATGATTTCTTTTGTCAACTTTTGGTTGCTTTCCTCTGTCCAATTAAATTGCCCCCGAAATCTTAATACTCTGATAATATATGAAAAAGAACCAGTATACTAACTTTTTGGCGGTGAAAAATAAAAGTCAAATCTCGATTACTGTTTCATAATCAATCTTTGAGTCTGGCTTTAGCTTTTCGAAAACAATCTCTTCTGCATTCGTAACTGCTGCAAGATCTGCTCTTATCTCTGAAAATTCCTCTTTGGTGATTTTTCCTTTTGCAATGATTTTCTTTACAGGCTTTTTCATTGATAAGCTTTTTTCTGATTTTGCCCTCCTGACATCTTCCAAAATCGAGATGAACCAGTCTCCTGCTTTTTCTGCTTTTTCATCTGACATGTTCAGTGAAGGCCATAAGGTTTTGTGGATGCTCTTTTCTTTCTCGTATTTTTTGAAATGCAATTGAAATAGTTCTTCAGTTATGTGCGGCATTATCGGGGCCATCATCTTTACAACTGACAGTAAAGTTGTATATAAAGTATATTTTGCACTTTTCCTGGCTTTTTCTCCTCTTTGCTCTTTGTTGTATATCCTGTCTTTAACAATCTCCAGATAATTATCTGCGAAAGTGTGCCAGAAGAAATTGTCAACTTCTGATTTTGTCCTTACATATTCATATTTTTCAAAAAAGTCTGTAGAGGTTTTAATTATCCCTGATAATTTGGATAGGATCCATTTGTCCATTAATTCTAAATTTTTTACCTTTTTATTGTCATAATCTTCCAGATTCATAAAAACAAATTTGCCTGCATTCCAGATTTTTGTTATGAACTTTTCTCCTGTAACAAGGTCCTTTTCCTGGAATGGCAGGTCATCTCCAAGCTTTGAGCCCGCTGCCCAGAATCTTAAGGCATCGGCAGAGTATTTTTCAATCATTTTTTGCGGCTCTATAGCATTGCCCAGGCTTTTTGACATTTTTTTGCCTTTAGGATCTAAAGCGTGGCCGGAAATAACAACATCTTTCCATGGGTTCTTTTTGAAATGCAGCTGGCTCTTGACAACAGTATTGAAGAGCCAGAAAGTGATTATGTCATGGGCCTGCGGCCTTAAAGACATTGGAAACAGTTTCTTGTAAATCTTTTTTCCTTTAAATAAATCAACAGCAAGCTGAGGAGTTAAAGAAGATGTTGCCCAGGTATCCAAAACATCTTTTTCAGGTATGAACTCTTGTGAACGGCATTTTGGGCATGTTTTTACAGGAGGCTTGTCCTTCAAGGGATCTACTGGCAAGTCCTGCTCACGGGCTAAAATAACCTCATTGCATTTTTTGCAATACCATAACGGAAATGGAATTCCAAAGAATCTTTGCCTTGATATCAGCCAGTCCCATTGCAGGCCTTCAGCCCAATGGTCATATCTTGTTTTCATGTGCTTCGGGTACCAGTTCAGGGAAGCTCCCCATTCAAGCATCTTGTCTTTCAAATCCAGATATTTAATGAACCACTGCTCTGTCTTTAGAAATTCAATCTCGGTCTTGCATCTTTCATGGACATTGACAAAATGCTTTATTGGCTTTTCTTTAAGAAGCAGTTTATTTTCCTTCAGGTCTTCAATTATTTTCTTCCTTGCTTTCTTAACATGCAAACCTTCATATTCCTTGGCAGCATTTGTCATCTTTCCATCTTTGCTTATTGCTATTATTATTGGCAAATTATGAGCCTTTTGCCATTCCATGTCGGTCTGGTCGCCAAAGGTGCAGCACATAACTATGCCAGTTCCTTTTTCAGGATTTGCACGTTTGTCTGCTAAGATTGGAACTTCCTGGTTGAATAACGGAACAATGGCCTTTTTTCCAATCAATTGCTGATGTCTTTTGTCATCAGGGTGTGCAATAACCGCAACGCATGCAGGCAATAGCTCAGGCCTTGTGGTTGCTATGATTAGATCTTTTCCATCAACCCTGAAAACAATATCCAAAAATTTAGACTCAAATTCTTTATCTTCACATTCAACCTGGCTTATCCCTGTCTGGCACTCTGGGCACCACATTGACGGGGCATCTTTTCTGTAAACACGCTTTTTCTTGTACAAATCTATAAAGCTCCATTGGGAGATCTTTTGGGAATGCTCATTAATGGTAGAATAGAATATGTCCCAGTCGCAGCTCATTCCTATACTTTTCCACTCTTCCAGGTATTGGGGCCTTAATTCATTTAACACAGTTTCATAGCATAATTTTACAAATCTTTTCCTGCCAATGTCTCTCGCCTTTACCTTTTTTAACTTTTCAATTAATCTTTCTGTGGCAACACCATTGTCATCAACACCGAAAGGATAGAAAACATTCTTGCCCAGCATTCTCTGGAACCTAACGATAAAATCCTGCTGTGTATATGAAAAGGCATGGCCAATATGCATCCTGCCTGAAGCTGTGGGAGGAGGAGTGTCTACTGAATATATCTCCTTATCTGAATTTTCATCAAATGCATAAATATTTTTATCTTCCCAGAACTTCTGCCATTTTGGCTCTGATTCTTTTGCGTTATATCTCTTTGGCGTTTCCATGGGGTTTTGTTTTTGTTGTTTGTTTATAAATTTTAAGGTTAATTTTTGGTTTTTAATGATATCGAGGGTTAGTTAGGCTAAGTAAAGCCAAGGTTGGTAATTTGGGCCCAGTAACAATCAAGAAAACAATAAACAGATCAAAAAATAATTATGAAAATAACAATAAAAAATATCATCATTTCAAAAACCTTAATAACCCCTAAAATATACTATTGTCGAGAATATGCAGAGTGTGAATATTTTTTAAGAAGATAATTGGATGTCCATAGGCAAAGGAACACTGACATCCCTGGGGCCTTCTGTTCTTTTTTTAAACAACAAAATTCCACTTACCTTGGATAAGTGGTATAGCTGTCAGAAAAGACGCTATTGGAATTTTGTGTGCTCAAAAACTACCCTTACAAGCGGAATTTTGAGCGTCAAAAACCACTGAATGCATTATCTCTAACAAACATGCGATCCATCTTTGATGGGTGGTTTTTGACATCCCATTATTGCGATACCACTTACTTTATTTGTTTTTCTGTCAACCCTCTCAAAAATTCCTTTTCCTAAATTTCTAAAGTAACCTTCTGTAAAATCACCTATATGTAACTCAAGAAAATCCCCTTCCTCGTCATAATGAATACTAAGCTTGTCTTTCATTTTGATAATTTTTTGTAAAATTTGTAATGAAATTTTACTTTTTCGTCGTACTTACTATTCTTTTTGTTGAAAGGAAAAAATCCAGATAGGATAATGAACTTCCATATAACAAACTTATGATAGCAGCTAAGAAGGTATGGGAAAATTATGGAAATGTAGCAAGCTGATATAAGGTTGAGAAAAGGTAGATTATGCAGGAACCATTGAGGAGAAATTAACCTCTATAGGCAGATCCATCTTAATATCTTTCATGCTCTTTGCCCTTTTCTTGAAACTGATTATACCAACACTTTTTACTTCTTTTGTTTTCTCGTCTATTCTTAGAAAAATCCCGGGCTCAACTTCCTCCGCATAGCATTTTGTAGGTTTTCCTATTGAAATCTCTAGAAAGTCTCCTTCCTCATCATAATAGACATTCATTGGGCCTTTCATTTAATGTTCCTCACAAAGTAAGTTGTGATAATAAAGCCGCTCCCATTTAAATATTTAACGATAACCAACAGGTATTTTGCTGGAGATTCCCTGCTCTTATAATACTTATAATAATATCTTACATCCTTGTCATAGTCATAAGTTTTTATACACAAAAAAGAATACCCACAAATTCACGAAAAAATTCCTATGGAATTTTTTGTGTCCCAGAAATTGCTATGCAATTTCTCAGGATATTTGTGGGTTAGATACTGGGTATCTTTTTTGGTCGCCATCCTCCCACTTTAAGCATGTTTTGTTGTTTAAAGGAAACCCACAACTTTAGTTGTGGGAGGATGTCATTTTAAGAGGGCTTTGGATGGTTTCTTTTATTTCCTCAAGATAATTGGATACTTCTGGATGCTCTTGATTAATATGTGTCCATCTTTCTTTTGATAGATGTATTTTTCTTCCTGATTTGTCTTTTATTTCGAAGACCCATGACATAAGTTTGTTGAAATATTTTGTTTTTAAATAAATTGTGGATTTAAATAATTCATTTCAAAAACCTTAATAACCCCAAAAAAATCCCATTTTCTATGCACACATACACTAAAAAATTCACTCCGGAGAAGCTTTCAGATATTATAGGGCAAGATAAGGCTCTGAAGGAATTGAAGGATTTTATTGTCAATTTCAAGAAACAAAGGAAAAAAGCTGCTTTGGTTTATGGTGTTCCTGGAGTTGGGAAAACATCAAGTATTTATACAATTGCTAATGAATTGGGCCTTGAAATTCTTGAAGTTAATGCTTCCGATTTTAGGAATACTGAACAGATTAACTCAAAAATAGGGGTTGCTGTTGGCCAGCAAAGCCTGTTCTTTAAAAGCAAGGTAATTTTGGTAGATGAAATTGACGGCTTATCAGGAACTAAGGATCGTGGCGGAATACAGGCAATTGTAAAATTGTTTGAAAAGACTGCTTTTCCAATAGTGTTGACCGCGATAAATCCATGGCCGCATAAATTCTCAACTTTAAGAAGGAAAACAAATATGATTGAATTTGAGCCATTGGATGCAAGTTCAATTTATAAAATTTTAAAGAAGATTTGTGATTCTGAAAAAATTAAATATGAAGATTCTGTTTTGAAAGGGCTTGCAAGGCGCTCTGGAACAGATGCCAGGGCTGCTATCAATGACTTGCAAACCTTAACAATAGAAACCAGCGAATTGACAAAAAAAAGCTTGGAAGAGCTTTATGAAAGGAACAAGGTTGAGAGCATAATTTCCGCTTTGATGAAGGTTTTCAAGACAACTGATCCCAAGGTTGCTTTAAAAGCATTTGAGAATGTGGAAGAGAATATGGATGAGCAGAAGCTTTGGCTGGATGAGAACCTGCCAAAAGAATATCTTAAGGCAGAGGATCTTGCAAAAGCATATGACAAATTAAGCAAGAGTGATGTTTTTAACAGGCGCATTAGGAGATGGCAGCATTACAGGTTTTTAGTCTATATCAATGACTTGCTAACAGCAGGAATTGCATTGTCACAGGATAAAACATATAATCATAGAGTTCAATACAAGCCAACCGTTAAGCTGCTTAAGATCTGGTGGGCAAACCAGAAAGCAGCCAAAAAGAAAGCGATTGCAGCGAAGATCGCTGAAAAGACACATACTTCCACTAAACAGGCTTTAAAAAATACACTGCCTTATTTACAGGTTGTTTTTAAGAAAAATAAGGATTTTCGGGAAGAGTTTTCAAAGGAGCTGGATCTGAGCAAAGAAGAAGTTGAGTGGTTGAGGAAATGAATTTTGAATAAAAACCCAATCAAAACCTTTAAATATAATCTTTCTGGGAATTCTTTTTGGTGATAGATATCGCGAAAAGAGAGAGATGGCCTTCAAGGAC
>SDBT01006582.1_pt1 | contig 19238 bp, 27 predicted proteins | sample 2277101 | NCBI WGS metagenome assembly SDBT01 (sample SAMN10404973, study PRJNA504765) | marine sediment metagenome | isolation source: marine sediment core GS10_PC15, 103 cmbsf | place: Arctic Ocean: Southern Knipovich Ridge | collected 2010 | reverse complement strand
CAGCGATGGGTCTACGCATGCGTTCACAGACACGAACGCAATCTGGTTGTGGGATGACCAGGAGTTCCTGGCTGACGGCTTCTACGGGCTGAGCGCTCTTGGCGACACTGGCACGACTGATGTGACCTTCGGGGTCAAGACCGGAACGGGTGACGATGCCACAGGCGCACAGGGGTTCACCATTCAGGCAGCAACCCTTGGTGTCCGTTGGGATATGGACTTCAATGATCCAGACCTCGATGGGATCGAGTTCTTCGGATGCTCATTCATCCACGGTGGTGCCTTCGTGTTGGATGACGTTGCAGTGTCTGCGATCTCGACCCTGTATATCGATTGCGACTCTGCTCTGGTGTCGAACAGCGAGCAGCTTCGTATCTCAGTGATCGATGCGAATACGGCTGATGCGGTCGCGTTCATGACCACTGACGACCTAGGCGACATCGTGTTCTCCACCTTCGAGTTCTCAGACGGGCATGGTGTAGAGCTGACGACACCACGAGTGGCAACTCAGGCTTCTAAGGGGAACCTCTTCGTCGGTTATGGGACCACCACATCAAATGATGCTGCGGTCTACAACAACTCGGCCGGTGCAGTCCAGATCGATGTCACAGAGAATGGCACGGTCATGACCTACCGAGACGGGACGAGCGCCTCGACCACAGTCTCTGCTACTGCCAGCTACACGATCAACAACGTCGAGAACCCGTCTGAGGTCACAATCCTTGATCGAGACATCGAGATGCTCGACATTGCAGGATCAGCTACAACTCTGAAGTTTGGTGACGCTGCTGCCACCGAGAAGATGGGTCAGTCTTTCCAGGTGGCAGCCACGGCCAAGGTGGAGAGAGTCCGAATTCGGCTACGTAAGGTTGGGACTCCAACGGATGGTGTGAGGATTCGGATTGTCGATGGAGTGCCAGGCTCGTCGGAGCTTCTGGTCTCGACCTTCCTCGATGCAGCCGACATCACGACATCGTTTGTGGAGTACGACATCGACCTCGACGGCAAGACATCGCTCACATTGACCACTACTTACGGATTCGAGATCGAGCGGAGCGGGGCAGTGAACGGGTCTGATCATTACGAGATCGAATACGACACCGCGAACCCCCATAGCTCAGGTGTCCGGTACATTTTCAATGTCTCATGGGGGTCATCCACCGGTGACCTACTGCTCACCTTCATGGAGGCAGCCAGCGACAACGAGCTGTACCACGTCGAGTCGGTGACCTCAGGATCAACTGTCTGGAACCACGACGGGACGACCCGTGAGATCGAAGTTCTGGTGATGGCCACCTTCTTTATCCAGGTGTTCTATCTCGACAATGTGTCGGCTGCTGACAAGTCGAACTCTGTTGTTCAGATTCCAGACCGGGTGTACTCCAACCCGTAATCTGCCCCTGGGTCTACGTCTCCCTGGACTACCATCCTTCATGCGAAGCTTTTGATGTCAAGGAGTTGATGTGGCCAAAATCGTTGACCCTGACTCGCTCAACCAGGCAACCGAGATTGTCTTCGACAAGGACAGCAAGACGATCCAGCTCCTGATTGCTGGAAACCTTGACGACAACAGTCCTGGCAGCACGTCTGGCGTGACTGGACAGGCACTCTATTCGTTCTGTAAGGATGAGTGGCTCACCGATGTCACTCTCAATGAACTCCGGTTCCCGTTCGACCCGATCTTCGAGCAGAAGCTCATTTGGGTGTTCGGTTGGAAGCCAGCAGATGCCCAGTCCCGAGACCTGCTCAGGGACGTGGGTTGGAACGAGATCGATGCCTCTGAGACGGCAGGGTTCCAGTCCCTCGGTGGGCCGTTCGAGAATGTGGCTGACCAGGCGTACTACCAGCAGATCACAGGGTTTGATGCCACCGCGGATGCGTCTGTGGCGGACTTCGACAAGACCGGACAGGTCAACGAGTCAGTTCAGTACATCGGACCTGGCGGGACGCCGACCAACGACACCTTCTTCCGTGTCCTCCTTCGCGAGCAGGGCAAGCTGTATGACGAAGGTGAGCTGGTCGCTGACCAGGCTCTCGCCGACGTTGACTTCCGGTTCTACGGAATCCCGCTCAGCAATGAGCTTGACAACACCGACGGCTCAGGCGCACCACAGTCTGACGGTTTCATTGATGGCAACGCCCCATATACCTCGATGACGTTGGACTACATCGCTGGTGCATTGTTCGACACGTGGGCTGACTCCACTGCGTTTGCAGCCGGGGATGTGGTCCTCGACGCGATTCTCCAGTCCGGTGGCTCATCGAACGGTACCTGGTGGTTCACTCCGGGCGGGGGAACCACTTCGGGGACAGGTACTGCCGATGACACTGGGATTACTGACTGGGAGAGCTACGTAGGGGAGCTTCAGATCGGTACCGAGTGGTATGCGTTCAACCGCATCGTTGGTGGCAATGGTGGTAACACCGTACAGATTTACGAGTGGACTGCACGTCAGCTCCGCAGGACCACTGACATCAATGGTGACGCCCTTGGTAGCCCGAACCAGGATGGCGAGGGTGCCCAGTTTGGTCGCATCGCCATTGAGCTTGCGTCGTTCACGGGTGCAGACCTTCACTCGAACGACGGAACAGCACTCAAGAACTTCGATGCCAACTCCACCAACAACATGCGTCAGCATGACATCACGGTGGACAGCGGTGGGTTGGATGCGTTTGGCATTCCGGTTGTTTCCACAGAGCGGCAGTACCCGTTCGTGGCTGCCGGGAACCTGGTGTTCAGCCAGAACCTCGACGACGAGGTCAATGCAGACACGCTCTACAAGATGTTCTTCGACTACTCGGAGCGGTTCACTGACACCGACGTGGCTGTGACAGCTTCGGCTGGTGACACCATGACTCTGACATCGACCAACATTGACCTGGGCACCCTCTGGACTGCTGGTGAGTTCATGTTCGTCTCGGGGTTCCTCACGAACCCGACCAACAATGGGATGTATGAGGTCACGGGTACACCTGCCGCCAATGCCATTGATCTGATCAAGGTGGATGGCATCAACCCGATCGATGAGTCTGCCGGTGACACGGTGTCTGTGGATACCAACCCGTTCGACTCTCCCGACGCCGTCGTTGTCAACGACGATGGTGGGTCACCCATCACTGGTGAGATCACGGCAGTGACGATCGCCTTCGATTTCGACTACACCAACAACAACCAGGGTGGACGCACAGCTAACACTGATGCACCGATCACTGTGATTGCTCTTGGCAAGGGTGGGGCACGGTGGACACAGGGGCAATTCACCATCGCTCAGGCTGTTGGGCAAACCTTCCCAGTGAACGCCGCCAACGAGCTGGTCTACAGTAATCCCTAATGGCTGAGCCAAAATGGGTGGAGAAGCTCCTCACTGAGGAGAATGTTCCGCGGGAATCGGTGCGACTCTTGCAGCTCAGGCGGAAGATCCGGTACATCCTGTTTCGCCTCAAGAAGAAAGAGGACGAGGGAGTCCCTGTCAGGACACCTGCGGGGTTCAAGAAGTTCTACTCCGATCAGAAGTGGTTCGACGGGTGGGAGAACTTTGGCGTCACCTGGGATGTCGGTGATCCACTGGACCCGAAGGACCGGGGATCAGACGATCCGTTCGAGGTAGTGGCTCGATACCAGTCAGTGAATGAGGAGTGGGACGAGGTCGTTGAAGCCCATATGAAATCCGGTACGATCACGACTCGGAAGCGGGCACGCCAACAGAAGATGGAAGACAATGGGAGCGAAGATAACGTTTGATGCTGGGGAGCGTGAGTTCGTTGTTACTCAGGCTCCTGTTGGTGGCGTCATAACGATTAACGTTCAGGTTGACCTCTACTCGGACGCTAAGGAGGACTGGCAGGATGATGGCACATTCCCAGACCTTGCCAAGATGGAGTTCCCCATCACCCCGATTGGTGGCGATCAGTTCGGAGCCAAGACTCTTGGCGCGTCTTACCTGATTCTCAATGGCTGGCACTTCAAGCCATTCGAGGCCGATCACACGATGCTCATCGTGGGCAACATCGGAACCGAGACTGGAGGCGAGCTGGTTCAGGACACAATCGGAGCATTCCGTGTTCGCGTGGAGAATGAAGTATCGACCCTGGTTGAGGTCGTTGAAACAGGAGTCTCGGGACTGACCGCTGCTGAGTCCACCCAGCTCCAGAGGATCGACGATGGGATATTCGGCCAGAAGGTTCTCAGGATTTCCCTCAACCCCGCGACCCTGCCTGGGTACATGCTGCTCTACAACGATGACGCTACTCCGCTGATCTTGGGCCACAAGGAACTGTGGGATGACGAAGCACAGACTGTTGGGTGGTCTGACCTCAAGAGCATTTTCTTCGAGGGCAGGACTGTTCCGGGCCTCCCGCCATGATCCTCTATCCCGGTAAGGGGATGTCTCGTCGGTCTCGTCTGGTTTTCGGTATGGTCCAGGTGTTCAAGGGCATCACCATACGGATGCGGGTTGATTCGTTCGAGAACGTCGAAGAAGTCACCGCGGTGGAGTACGACACGACCCAAACCGCCACGGTGGAGGGGATACCCCGTCCGTGATACACTATGCCCTGGTGAGGCGGCGCAATGCTTCAACCATCAGTGAGAGTCGGGGGCCGCTAGGCCCCTTCTCTCATTCTTGACTTCCCCTCTTGTTCGAGTACAATCGAACATATGATCATCACGTACACCATTGAGGTGAAGGTTCCAGACGAGAAACAGAAAGCTATTGAGCTGTATGCGATGGAGCTTCTGAATGTAGTCACCGACCTGATGCCCACCATGATTACGGCAAAGGTGTCGTACGAGGACGACGATGCAGGGTAATCCCGATAGCCCGTACTGCAACTTCTGTCAGAGCCTCACTATTGATGTGGGCGACTTCTGCTGCGGGCCATGCCGTGAAAAAATCAGTGCGCTGATGGTGGCTACCAAAGCCCTGGAACACGACAAAGGGACCAACTACGAACCCTCGATTCAGTTCAAGAACGTGAAGTTGGCTACCGACTATCCAGGTGAAGCAGTCGTGGTGATCGACCCCGGTGGGGCTGCGGGGGTTCAGAAGCCATTCAAGTTTGATGGCCAAGGGAAGTGCATTATCTGCACGGAGCTAACCAACGATTCACTGGTGTGTCGTCAATGTGCTGCGGCGATCAACCTGGCAAGACAGATTGGAAACGATGGTGCAGGCGAATTCTTACATCTGTTCCAAGACGAAGGGTTCATTGCGTTGCTCAAGTTTGTCGCATCGAATGCGGTAAGGAAGTACATGGAGGCCGAGATTGACGACCTTAGAAAGAGCTGAAACTAGCGAGACCATCCTGGGCGTAAGGGCTGGGGATGACGACAAGAAGTGGCACCTGAATGGTGAGATGTCTGAGATGTGGATTTACACCTTGTCAGATCACTGGCCCGAGCGCGTGTACTCTGAGTATTACACCGACTTCTGGCAAGACGTGCTGGACCAGCTCGACAAGATCAAGCATCCCGTTGAGATCACCCTCAAGATGATGTACGACTTCGGGATGACCACCGAGGAACTCGTCCAGTCATACCTCGCTGACCACAAGAGCGGCACCGCGTTCCTGGTCATGCATCGTGAGGAAGATGACACAGCACAGATGTCCTGCGCCTGGATGCTCGACTTCGACATCAAGGAACTCGAACCCGTGTGAGCAACACCGTCCAGATATGGGTGATCCGGCATCCCCATTCCATCCTGGACACATGGAAGGGAGGGAGAGTCTGTTTCGTCTGTCGTCTCCCTCGTCTCTCCAGCTATCTCGGGGCATCCGATAGGCGCGAGTACAACCGCTGCAGTGAAGAGCATGCGTACCGAGCAGCGATGTGACTGGCTTGCTCTTCGCCATATTCATGATCGCCTACCTTGGAATCTTCGTCTATGGCATTGTTGAGCAGATCAAGCATGAGAAGAAGATGAAACGCGAAAAGCGGATGGACCAGATCATGATCCAGTGGAGAAGCTTCCCGGACCAGCCAAGATTTGAAGATGACTATGCCATCTGGTGGACACTCACCGACAAGGGCTGGAAGGCTCATTGGGTGGCCTGATGCCAATAGAGATCAGCCTCGGGATCATCCTGATCCAGGTATTTGCCATTTCTACCTCGGTCTATTGGATGGTCAAGACGTATCGGTTCCAGAACCGAATGCATCGCATGATGGATATCAAGATGATATTCCTGGACCTGTGGGGGAGTGGCACGTACGAGTTCATCAGAACAGAAGGTGGTTGGCATGCAGTTGGCCATCGAGGTGAGGGTGATGTGATCAGGGTGCGTTGGAAGGGTGGCAAATGAGTTTCGCAAAAGGTCCAACCCTCCGAGAGCAGTATTGGTGGACATGGGGAAACTCCCTCACTTTCGTCTTGCTCAAGCGAAATGAGTGGATTCTCGTTACTGACAGGCCAATCGCACAAGGTGGCAAAGAATTCGTTCACCTGAAGGATCGGTTTGTGGACCTGACTAGGATCACCTCTGAGTTGGTTGAAGTCTTGACACAGAATGTCACTGAGTCTGACACGCGAGACTGAAGTCGGATGTCTTGGCAAGTGCTAAAGCCAAAGGCACGGTCGATGGACTTCTACACGCATGCTGACTCATCGCCATAAGACTCAAGAGGTGAGCCTTGACCATTACTGACAGTGAAATCGATTGGGATGTCCTATTCCAGCCTTGGGAAAACAACGAGGGCGAGGTCCACCCTGAGCGTGATTGGACACCCTGGGCACACCCAGGTTGGTTGTCGTGGAACAGTCATGCAGCAGAAGTGCAGGTAGCAGATTTTCTCGCGAGCCTTGCACGTGAGCAGTCTGCCGATACCGATGAGTGGGTGTGTTTAGAGACTGGTGTTGGTCAGGGCTACATCACTCGCCGGATTGTCTCAGCGGTGAACCCTGCCAAGATTCGTGGGATATGGGTTTTCGAATCTGACCCGGAGTGGAGCGGTCGTATTCGCCAGCTTCCATTCTGGCCCGACAACCTGCACTCCTGCATCAAGTGGGAGATCACTCCGACACCGAAGCAGATGCAGCAGGCTGATCTGGTGATCTTGGATTCGATGAAGCCGTGGCGTCAGATCGAGATGATGATGTGGACTGAGGTTGGGAAGGAAGACTCTCTTCTCTATGTCCACGACACGGGCACCCTCCACCCGACGAGGGATGGTCACTTCAGCAATGGGTTCATGATCCAGCAGTTAGGGATCGAAGGGCTTTGGCTGGAGAACCCGCGAGGGGGTTTCTTGGCGCAGAAGGGCCGCAATGAGCCAAAGTTTCAGTACAAGGAACTGTGGGACCGCACGCTTGAACAGGTTTACTCGTTCGAGTAAGATCGAACTATGCCAACAGGTGTTCCACGGGCCGGAGATACCAAATTCGATGTTCTGGCCGCAGTAGTAGATCACTGGAGAGCGGCTAGATATGGCCCCACTGTTGGCGAGCTAGCCACGACAGTTGGTCTGGATGCGCGCTCCACTGCACAATTCCACATCAACGATCTTCTCGAAGACGGCTACATCGTTCATGTGACGGGCAAGCCCCGGACCATCAGTGCGACCAAAAAAGGGAAGAAGCTGGTCAGAGTGGTGCGGGAGCTGGAGGACATGTGAAGCTCACTACCAAGGGCGAGGACGAGTACGTGGCGTTCCAGCATATTCCTTCTGTATCGGCTGATGCCAACACCAACGTGGTCCTGGCCGCCTACCAACAGGGGTTAGAGTCTCTGCTGGACATGGCTGTCGGCTGGCAACAGAACAGCATTCCGGTGATGGAAGGCATGTTGGAGAATTTGGTTGAGTTCAGGAGAATCAGGCAACAGATCACCGACGATCTGGCGCTTGCAGACGTGACGCTACAAGTCATCGAGAGACGACTGGCGCAGATTGAGGAGTGATGGCTGGCAATATGGCTGACAATTTTGAGTTCGACAAGTTGACGGCAGATATCAAGGACACCACGTGGAGTACGACGACTGTCTCCGTCACTGGTGGCAACTCCTCGGGATGGTCGTACCCGGTCTGTGCTGTTTGCAACAGTACGCCGTGCATTTGTGGCAAGTACCAACCGGCGTCGGTTTCCAGTATCACCATCGGTGATGTCGATGTCCAGGGTCTCATCGACAAGCTCAGCATCTGTCAGGTGTGTGGGACCGAGGACTGCTTTGTTCTTTGCTCAGTCTGTGTAGAAGCAGTCAAGCTCGCAAGGAACAGGTGGCTCGATGAGTTCAGGAAAGAAATCGACGCCCTGGCCGACTGATGCCATCCTTGTCGGATGTCCTGTCTATGAGCGTGCTTGGATTCTCGATCGATGGTTCACCCACCTCGAAACCTGGCCTGTGGAGCTTGAATTTGTCTTTGCTTTCACCCCCGGAGGGGACGAAACCCTTGACATCATCCAAGACCATGCGCCCGATGCTGTCATCATCCTTGCAGAAGAGGGAGACCACAGTACAGATCGTAACTGGGGAAAACGTTCCCGAATTGAAACCATGGCGGATATGCGGAATGCACTTCTTCGTCACGTACGACAGAAACAGCCTGCCTACTTTCTCTCCCTGGACTCGGATGTCCTTGTCGCTCCGTGGGATGACTCCAAACGACTCTTCGAGAGTGCCGGTCTCAGATTCGACGCAATCTCCCCCCTCACCTTCTTGGGGGCGGGGGATGTCGCAAATGCATTTCACTGGCGCGGGGATCACGTTACACGTCTAGATAAGGCGAAGAGGTATGGGGAACCCCAGGTAGCTGATGTGTTGGCTGCTGCCATACTCATGACTCCTGCTGCGTATAACTATGGTAGTTATGGGTATGACATGCTTGGTGAGGATATATACTGGGCGAAGTCCATAAGGAACGACCCTATTAAGCTTGGGTTTGATTCGTCAGTCGTTTTTGATCACGTCATGTCTGAGGATCAGCTTCACACGAACGATGCGAGGGTTCCATGGTCAAGCTGACTGCTGAGGGAGATTCTCCCGGAAGTACCCCCGAATCCCAATTTGATAGGGACCCCCTCTTAGGTAGGCATGACGTGGCATGCATAGTCGTAAACTGGTCTACTCCTGACGACTTGAAGCGATGTATCGATTCTGGGTTTAAAGTAGAAGGTCCAACGTATTGGTCTATTTGGCAGAACCACCACGACCTAAAACAGATGAGGGATGCCAACCATCGTGCGATCCTGGACTCGCTCGCTGGGAGGTCTCGGTGGATCATGGTTCAGACCGGGAAAGAGAACCACGGACATGGGTACGGCAGCAACCGAGCAGCCGAACTTGCCATGGATTGGTTCGAACCCGAGTACCTGTTTCTTGTGAATCCAGATGCAAAATGGGTGGACCCGATCCTCGATGAGATGATCGAGTTCCTCAACGTTCACCCGAAGGCTGCCATGGTGGGGCCAAAACAGATGGACTCCAAGTATCGCATCACGGCGGGTGGCATCGAGGGGGGCAACGGAAGGGCGGCGCATCGGTTCTGGCTCAAGCATGACCAGTCGAACGAACTTGCGCGCGACAGCTTCATGGCTCCGACTATCGCAGGGTCAGCGATCTTGATACGAGCAAAGGTGTTCAAGGAGCTGGGTGGACTACTTGAGGCCAAGCACTACTACTCCGAGACGTGGCTTTGCTATCACGCTCGGTCGCATGGATATGAGGTCTGGTATCACGGGAAGCCGTGGATGATTCACGAGTGGCACCAGTCCAGCCCGCATGGCTCGTCTGACACGGACGGGAGGATGCCTGAAGACCGGCAACTGTTCAGGAAGATGTGTGATGATCATGACCCGCAAATCACCCACGACTAGATACGTCGTTACCGTGACGGCTGCGATTGCAGTGATCACGGTGTTGGTGACGTATGCTGTGATAGCTCTATTGGAGGCAGCAATTCCATGAGTGAATTGGTTTTAGGGGTGCTGATCATCATTGCTTGGGCGTTGTGGGCACGATGGAATTGGACACGATGATCTTCAAAACGTGGCACGTACAGTGGTTGTCGTGGGGTTGGCATGACATCAGTGATACTCAGAATGTGATTCTCATCAAGGTCAGAGGCCCGTTCAGGTTCATCACCATGACAGTGCGATGATCATTGCTCACATGGTGGTAGGCCCAGGAGAGGCCGATCGGTATCTCGACCCTGTGCTGGCACGGGTTTCTGAGGTAGCCGATGTGATCCATGTGGCTCTTGATCCGCTGGCTACTCCCTACGAGAAGAACGTGGCGCTGATTTGGGCCGATTCCGTGACTCATACGGAAGTGCCTGGGTTCCTAGAGCATGAAGGGAAGTTCCGAACTCGTGCCTGGATGGACATGGAGCAGACTGTTGGCCCCGAGGTGGGTGACACGATCCTGCTCATCGATGCGGACGAATTCATCTTCGATCCAGAGGCTGTGAAGAAGGCGGGCCGTGAGTACCCGAATCAGCGTCTTGGCTTTACCTTCTACCACATGTGGGGCGGCGACTCCTACCGTGTTGACGGAGCGTGGGCACCTCATATGGCCTGGATTCTCATCCCCTACCGGAAGGGTGGGAGGCACGCCGACAAGAAGATGGCCTGTGGGCGTGAACCCCTGTATGCACGCAACGAAACGCAGGTCGGAGTTTCGGTTTCGGATATCTTGCACTATGGGTATTACGACGACGCAGACAAGACGGAGAAGTACGTGCGGTACTCGACTCATGATGGCGGGCGTTACCATTCTGGTGCCCACATCAAGTCGATCATCCAGCCACCTTCACTGGAACGATGGGAGAAGGGAGGGATGTTGAGTGTCGGATCAACCGGATCAACCCACAGATGATGAGCTACTCGCCCTCTTAGGGGAAGACGAGGCAACAGAGGACGCGTTCGTTGTGGTCGAAGGCTCATCTGGGTCACGGTTCCACCTCCTGAACATGGAGGAGGGCAGGTGGTTCGAAATGTCGCTGGAGCGGTACACCGAGCAGTATCACTTCGATAACATCGCCGATCTCCAAGACCTCGACCGGCTCCTAGGGCTGGAGTTGTTGTCCTACCGGTACGCCAATTGGCTCCTCAGAGAAGCTGACTATGACGGGAATCCCTTTGATGACAAGGCGATCAGGGAACACAAGGACAAGATCGACAAAGAGATTCGCGGGATCAAACAGCACATGGGGATTGGCCGCAAGGCCAGGGTCGAATCAGAGTCGCAGTCTGTGTCGGACTATCTTCAGGACCTCTTGGGGCGTGCTGGGGAGTTTGGAGTCCATCGGGACGACCAGAACGCAAAGATTCTCAACCTATTCATGGAGCTGAAGAAGCTCGTTGGCCTCTATCAGCGTACCGACGAGGAGGAGCGCAAAGAGCTGGAGGTCGGGCTAGATGACATCTTCAAGTGGATCGTGGAGATAGCCATCCCTGAGTTCGATGCTCTCGATGACCACTTCAGAGAGAATCAGCGCATGTGGATTAAGGACATCGCCTAAATTTAGGGGCAGAGCTAAATGGCTGTTACACCGAGAGTGGGTCTGACTGACGACGAGAAGTATTTCCTCGCGCTCATTCAGGACGACTCAGGAATTGACCTTGCTGAGTTGCTGTGGGAGGACCCCATGGCATCCAACAAGGAGGGCATCTTCCGGTGCTGGGACTTCCAGTACGCTTGGTGGCGAGACAAGTCCACCCTCACACTCGATCAATGTGGTCGTGCTGTCGGCAAGACGATGTCGATCATCGTGCGGGGGTGGGCTTTCTCTCTCCAGCACCCAGCCGCGGAGATGGTTGTGACTGCACCAGAGGCTGTCCACCTCCAGCCGCTGACATCACGTATTGAGGACCGCATTAAGCAGATTCGGCTGACGAGAGAAATGCTTCCCAAGCGTGTGGGGCGCGGCTTCAAGCACCGCCCGTTCCAGGTTGACTTCGTGAACAATGCGAAGATCCTGGGTCGTATTCCTCAGCGTGACGGGAAGGGAGTGAAGGGGCTTCACCCCCTGAGATTGGAGATGGATGAAGCACAAGACTACCCAACTGCAGGATGGATTGAGCTTGTGGAGACGCTCCGTCACGGAGAAGAGGGGGCGCAATGGCGCGCTCACGGGGTTTCACGAGGTGTCCATGATGAGTTCTACCGACATTCTCAGCCAGGCTCTGGCTGGTCCATTCACCGAGTTACGGGTATGCATCGACCCACATGGTCTGATCAGGAACGTGTGGACAAGATCGAAGCCTACGGATCGCGGGACTCGCCGGACTACAAAAGAAACATTCTGGGTCTTCATGGGGATGCTACGAATCCACTCTTCGTTCTCCACCGACTCATGGCCACCGTTGATGACGAACTCGGATCGGACTACAACGACCTGGTCTATTACCAACGTCGAATCACAGACGAGATGGTGGGAGACGCTCCCATTGGACTCCTTATTGACTTCCCAGGATCGCACAAACAATGGTCCGAGTCTTGGTGTGGAATGGACGTTGGTCTCACCAACCACCCTTCTGAAATCCTCATCTTTGGAGAAGAGAAAAGTCCGAAGGCTTCCAAGTCAACCCTTCGCCTCCTCACTCGAATCCATCTCCAACGAATCACGGCGGCGGATCAGCGCCGGATAGTGCAGATGATCTTCGACTTCTACAACCCGCGACGGTTCACGATTGACCGTGGAGGGTTGGGGTTGCCGGTGTACCAGGACCTCCATGAGGAGATGCCGAAGGAGCGATCGCGTATTCAGGGGTATACCGCAGACCAGAAGCTCGTTGTTGGGTATGACGATCATGAGGTCACGGATGACCCTAAAGACTTCGAGATTAGAGCGCGATCTAAAGAGTTTGGCTATGACATGCTCAGACAGTATGTTGATCAGAAGAGGTTAATACTGCCATGGGATCAGGAACTATTGGGAGAGTGGCAAGGCTCTACGTGGTATCGAGAGCGTTCAGAGACCAATCCATACGGGAAGAAGACGTTCAATAAGGGATCGTTCCACACTTTGGATGCTGCAGCGATGATGGTCGTGGGTAAGGAGATGTTAACTCTTGAAACCATGCTCAAGATGAAGCAAGAGCCGGAAAGGGTGCCCCTACAGTTCGCTTAGCTCGACTAAGCTCCTTCACGTGAAGCTTGTCGCCACGGACCCCACAGAGCCAAACCAATCTCTGGCTCAAACCCTCCCCCCGTTTGAGGGTAATTCCCTTGAGGATGAGGTCATCGCGATGGTGACCAGCATCAAGACTCTCGACTTCAGTCAGGCCGACATAGTGATGGCCATGTGCATGGGGTACATGGCACGCTGCACCGAGATTTGGCTCCAGCTTCTCGGGATCGAGGGGACCCACCGCAAGGCCAAGACGTTCCGCGTGATGCACCTGCAGAAGGTAATGGACTTGATCGAGTTCGAGTACAAGGCAGCATCGCGTCTTATCGAGGTCCGTCGTCAAGAGGTGGAGCTGAGTAGATGACGGATCGATCAGACGGATCAGCGGACGAAACCAACTTCGAGTCCACCATTGAGAGTGGAGTTGCGGTCGTCTCAGAGGTGCCGGGAGACATCCTTGCGGCATCTCTTGATGATGGGATTGCCACTCTCCTCCCCCTCGCCGTGCAGCGCAGTCTCGCGTCATGGGCAGAGGACACGCATCCGTCCCGTCGCAACAGTCGCCCGCTGTTCCATCGTGACAAGTATGTGACACCGGGGAAGATTTACGAGCAGATGGCTATGGCCTACGACTCGCTCGACGATGACGTGGTTGGGAACGTTGCCGACATGTCTGAGGCTCTGGCTTTCGAGAAGGTTCACTTCGAGTGCCCCGAGGACAAGGACGTTGAGAATGTTTGGGGCCAGATTGGGAGAGACCTCGACCTGGATTCCTTCGTGCGACAGATGTGGCGCGAACTGTTCACAGTCAGCCAGGTGTACCCCGTGAGGTTCTGGGGCCGGAAGACCTACAAGGTGAGTGGCAAGCGAGAGAAGCGGCAGGCGAGGAAGGAATATGACTTGTTCGTTCCGACCCAGCTCGGGTTCCTCGATCCTTTGCGGGTGGTCCCGGTCGCAGCCGATCCCTTTGGCAACGCGCAACTGGCATGGATTGCAACCGACTCAGAGATGGAGCTATACGGTGGCGACGAGCCGACGGTTCAGACCGATGAGGTGGTGAACGTCCTCTTCACGGGTGTGTATAAGCCAACCGAGAAGGAGGAGGCTGAGTTCGGCCGGGAGGGCATCCCGCCAGACAGCCTCATGTCTCTTAATCCAGATTTTGTATGGAGGCACACCTACACGAAGACCCCGTTTGAGCGGTGGGCAAAGATTCGGATGAAGTCCATCTTTCCCATCCTTGACCTCAAGCATCAGTTGCGGGAGATGGATCGTGCGTTTCTTCTCGGTGGGATCAACTTCATCGTGTTGGTGACCAGAGGTACTGATGCGATACCGACGACCAAGACCGAGGTTGACCACACCACGGCACAGGTCAGGGCACAGTCCAAGTCACCAGTCATCGTGTCGGATCACCGCATCAACATTGAGATCATCACCCCGGACGTGACCCACATTCTTGACTCCAAGAAGTGGGCGGTCCTAGATGAGAGGTTGCTCATGAGGCTGTGGGGTACGTTCGCTCTCGCTGCTGAGCAGTCTGGTCGGGAGACCAGCCTCACCACAGGACGAGTGATTGCACGTGGCATGGCTTCCAGGCGACACATGATGAAACGCAGCATGGAGAAGAACATCGTCAGGGAGGTGATCGATAATCCTCTCAATGAGAGCCAGGAGTTCGGTGCTTCTACTTCGATTGAGTTCGCTCCTCGTCGGATGGAGCTGGAGTTCGACGACAGTGTGGTGACGATGATCCAGTCACTGCGTGACCGTGGTGATCTGTCACGTGAAACTACGCTGACTGAGTTCAACTTCGATCAGGAGCTGGAGGCGGCACGGCGTGAGTATGAGGACGAACGGTATGGCGATACCTTCGAGCCGGTCAACGTGCCCTTCGATTCGCCGAACAAGACGACTCCTGACGGATCGGGCCGGACAGGTGGTCGTCCAAAGACCAAAACGAGCGGAGGTGAGTGATGGATAAGGAAGGGTTGCTGACTGAGGTTGGTGACAAGTTCTATGCGACCGCACGGGCCTACGTCGTCCAGGAGCCAGATGATCTGCCGAGAGAGCTGGCATCCGAATGGGCTAGCAAGAAGATGAACGACTCATTTCTCTGGATTGCCGGTAGGTATGTCCAGGGAGGCAAGGCAAACAAGAACGGTCACTACTGGACCTACGACGATCTCCAGGTGGGTGAGGGATCGATCAAGTACACCCCGATGAATGTCCTCCACAAGTGGGACCAGCCGGTGGGTACGTTCGTGGAGACCAAGATCGTTCACCGGGAGCAGGCGGGCGAGTCCGACCTTCTTCCAGAGATCCAGGCTCTTGGTGTGATGTGGGCAGCGAACTTCCCTGAGGTGGCGAAGGCCACGAAGCTGGCTCACGATGCTGACTCATTGTGGTACTCCATGGAGTGTGTTGCCGAGAACGTGCAGTGCATGACTTGTGAACTCATCTTCCCGTATCGCGCTGCTGCACATGAAGTGTGTGAGCATCTCGCGAAGCGTGAATCGGCTAGACGATTCATCAACCCAGTGTTCCTAGGTGGGGCGCTGATCTTCCCACCTGAGAATCCTGCATGGTCTGATGCTGACGTGACTGATGTGGCGAAAGAGCTAGCTCATGCGTTCGCTACACGGGATGCTGGCAGCCTAGGTCCAGCCGAGTGGGAACGGTTGATGTCCTTGGCAACTTCTAACTGACCCCGGTTCTCGGGTGCGGTGGTCTATAGTTTCACGTGAAGGATGTGTATATGGATGCGAGCGAACAGGCACTTCATGACCTGCTTCTGGAAAAGAAACCAGACGGTGCAGAACATGACCCCCTTTCGTGTGCATTCTGCATCGAAGCAGCCTCTGTAAAGGAGGAGGAGAACGTGGCAGAACAGGCGATCTTCACGGAGGAGCAGCATCAAGCGCTCCTCGCGTCTGCCATCGAGGAAGCGTCGAAGGCCGCAGTAGCGACCGCCGACGCGGAGATTCTCACCCTGAACGAGCAACTCGATACTGCCAAAGCATCGCTCGTTGAGCAGGAAGCGCTGGTCACAGAGTTGGAGACGAAAGTCTCCGACCGTGACGAGTCCGACCGTCTCAACAAGCTTGCTGGTGAGCGAGTCGCTGCAGTGAAGGCCGTGGCGAATTTCACCGATGAGCAGATCGAAGAGAGGCAAGAGTCCTGGGCGAAGATGTCGGAGGAGGACTTCGAGGCGTACCTGGCTGATATCCAGGTGGTCGCGAAGGCCGCTGTCGAGGCGAAAGCCACCGACGGCAAGCCGAAGACAAAGTTCGACGGGACACGAGCGACCGCAGGCGAGGCTGGAACGGAGACAAGCGCTCTTGGTGAGTTCTTTGGCACCGGTCTACCCGTCGCCGCGCAGTCCTAGAAAGAGGAGGTGACCTAGATGGGTTCGAGTACGACCACCCGGAACTTCGGGATGCGTCGATTCACGAACCTGGTCCGAGAGGGCCGCTTTCGCGCACCCGCCTCTGGGACTGAGCTTCGGCTTGGCACCATGGTGGAGGTCGATCCCGGTGACGTGGATCGCATCCGTGAAGCCAATGCCACCAGCGGGGTGGCTATTGGTGGGTCGGATGACGTGAGAACGGCTACATGCGGCATCCTGTGGTACGAGCATGACTCGCAGACGTTCAACGATCCTCGCTTCGGCGGGGCTGCTGGACTTCTACCCCAGGATCTGGACACTGCCCCCAACGGGCGCATGGTGCAGGTGCTGTCTGGACCAGGAGTAAAGGTGTGGCTGCGTAACACAGCAGCCGACACCGCGGAACCAGGGCTGAACTTCGACCCGACCCGTGCCGCCGTGCAAATGGTGAACGGGCTGAGCGGAGGGACGCCGACTACGGCTGTCGGTGATCTTTTGGGCTGGGATGCCACAAACGATTTCTGGGAAGTGACCACGGATCTTGCGGAGGCTTTCCTTCGTGTGACGAACGTGGATTCGGACCTGGCAACACTCGACGCCGTGTTGATCCACTAGGGGAGGTGACCATATGAGTACAGCAGATTTCAAGACAGTCGTGGACAACTACGGTCGCTCCCCGGAGCAGAGGGCAAAGGCTCTCGCTCTGATGGACAAGGTCAACGAAGAGGCGCAGCAGAACTGGGAAGACCCGCTCTGGCGTCGGCAGATGGCGGCGGTTCTTACGTCGTCCATCCTCGAAGGCTTCACTTTCGAGACCTTCTATGACCAGATCGTGACAGTCGAGCGTGTTGGGTTCGATGACCGCGTCATCCTCGAAGAAGAGACCGGACTGAAGGTCTTCTTCATCGCCAAGGGTGGGCACATCGAGGCCAGCGCACTGGTCAGCGAGTCACTCGAAATCCCACGTGACACCCTTGGGTTTCACGTGTACGAGTTCGAGGACAAGATGCAGTCGAACTTCGCCAAGAGCGCGGGGACACTGCGGAGTCTCGCGGTCAGGCGTCTCGACTGGGGCGTGAACAAGCAGATCAAGGCTCTCATCGAAGCAGCCATCGACTCAGGCAGCCCGTTCTACGTGACGGGTGCTGACCTGGACCAGACTGCACTCAACACGGCAATCCGTGAAGTGCGGGACGAGTCCTTGTCGGGTCAGGTGTCGCTCTACGGTCGTTCCACGATGGTGGATCAGATCGTTGACTTCACTGGTTTCGCAGATGAGGCTCTCGAAGAGATCCGCCTCCGTGGTCGCCTCGGCGTGTACCGCGGTGCAACGGTCGTGCAGGCTCGCAACTGGAAGGACGAGGACGGAGTCTCGTTCATCCCGGCAAACGAGCTGTATGTCGTCTCGGATGACTCTGCGCTCTTCGCTCTGTACGGTGGACTCAAGTCCAAGGAGTACGTGGAACCGGACAACTGGTACTGGCACTACATCGGTCGCCAGGACTTCGGTGGTATCCTTTCCCGTCCCGAGCGGACCCGTCGGTTCGTGGACACGAACATCACACCGTAAGCAACTCGATAGCGACAGGACGTTGGCCCCCCGTCTGGGGGGCCTTCGTCTATGCTTCACGTGAACGACCCCCTAGAGGGAGGAAACGAACGAATGTCCGATCAGCGAGACAAGATCGAGGTTTGGAAGAACTCTGCCGCAGGGATGCGGTGGTACAAGATCCTCGATCGTCAGGGTTTTGAACACGGAAAGACAGTGCAGGGTGGACGTACGTTCACACTGACTGCCTTCGATCGCCAGATCAATCAGGACCTGGCAGCTACTCCAGAGCAGGATTTGTTCCGCAACGGGAACTTCGTGCTGATCAAGAAAGCCGAAGACACCCAGATGGATGAGATCGAGTCGCCGGACTCATTCACGGACGCTGAGTTGACCACTCTGGTCCACGAGATACTCGCCAAGGACAAGACCATCGAGGCGGCTATCCACTTCATCGAGTCGCCAGTGACTCTGGGTCGGCTCATGGAGGAGTTGGTGATCGAGGATGCTCCGAAGTCGGCTATTGATGCGGTTCGGGACAAGAAGGACTCCAAGGAGGCTACCGTTGCGGCGCAGCGTGAGTTCGTCGCTCCCGCTCGCGAAGAGCCAGAAGTCCAGACGCCGAAAGACATTCCTGATGTCGAGACTCCCCCAATCGTTCAGACCACACCTGAGAAGGTCTAATGGCCAAGTCCATCGATGGCCGGACTTCGATTGCGGAGATTCCAACCGCGAACATTCGCGAGGTCTTGCGCCAGACGATGGTCCTTGGTCTTCCAGAGACCCAAACTGAGCGCCCCACCTTCTACTGGGAAGATGACAAGAACTGGGACCGAGAGGACATGGAGGGTTCGCCCTGGGACTGGACGACGGCTCCAGTATCCAATGTCCAGAAGGGACCAACGCAGGTGCTTTGTGCCTACGAGTTCTTCGCTCCTCTTGGTCGCCAGGGTGCCTTCCTCACCGAAGTGGGTGAGTTCAACCCGACCACCCTGATCGTGACCATGTTCGAGGAAGAGTTCAATACGGTGTTCGGGTTCTCCTACGTGACGATTGGACCAGACGACACCAAGTGGTGGTTCCGAACCTGGAAGCCTGCGATTGGTCTCAACGATCTGACGGTGTACGAGGTTCATACTGCCGCTACAGGTGCTGAGTAATGGCACCTCTCACCGGCGGTCTCCGATACCGCATGACGTTGGAGTCAGTCGCTCGGAATATCGAGACGTTCTTAG
>SDBT01006581.1_pt1 | contig 19240 bp, 18 predicted proteins | sample 2277101 | NCBI WGS metagenome assembly SDBT01 (sample SAMN10404973, study PRJNA504765) | marine sediment metagenome | isolation source: marine sediment core GS10_PC15, 103 cmbsf | place: Arctic Ocean: Southern Knipovich Ridge | collected 2010 | reverse complement strand
AGCTCGGGGAACGACTTCGTCGGTCTGTTTAAAGTCAACTACAGCGGTTAAACAGACAAAACCCTCGCTCGTTACTCAGTGTAGCTTCGTCATTTCTTAATCGGCTTTCTTTAGTGTCGGTAAGAATGCAGGGTGGCGGAAAGCGGAAGGTTTTCTTTAGTTTCGGTAAAAACGCAGGGGGCGCGGAGGCTGGATTGAAAATGGAACATGCATAGCAACATAGTTATATAATTAATCATATAACTTTATGAAATAACAGAGGAAAAAGTTAGCAACATGCATAGCAACATAGTTATATAATTAATTATATAACTTTCAAGCTATGCATCTATAGTTTAAACCCTGTGTATAATTGAGTCATGCTAGGTGATAGTTTGCGGGAGTTTACAACTGCTTACCATGAGCTCCGTGGTCAGTCATTTAGGTACTCAGATCAGACTAAGATACTTACTCAAGATATTCCGAAAGAGCTCTACAGTCTGATTAATCTTAGTCCTGATGAATTTCTGATCAAAGGATCTGTAGGAAATGGCAAATGGTCCGACGTAGCCTGGGTTTGCATAATGCACCTAGGTATTACCAACAGCACCCAACATGGCTACTATGTTGCCGCTTTACTGAGCAGCGACTTATCTAAGCTGTTTATCACTGTTGGCCTTGGGTGGACTCAGTTCGCGGAACAATACGGTTCAAAAGACGGCAGAGTTATGGTTCAAGAGTATGCAAAAAAGCTTGCTAGCTACCTATCAGAGGCTCCCGATGAAATAACGGGAATTATTGACCTCGGTGCGACAACGCAGCGTTCTAAGGGCTATGAATTATCAAATATCGTCTCAATAGAGCATGATATAACCTCGGTCACGGAAGATGCACTGCTCGAGTCTTTTGAGCGGATGCTTGAACACTACAAAACTATAAGAGACGAGTATGGGGCAGATCTGTTCTACGATAGCGTTGAAGCTATTAGCGATGACAAAGAAATAATTGCTGGGTTTAAATCGAAAGTAAAGAAATTGTCTGCATCAGTTGATAAAGGAGTAGCCTTAGAAGATCTTTTAGCCATAGCCAACACAGAGCCGCCTGCTCGGAAAAAAGTATTCACTTCACAAATAATCCGCAATAAGGCCTTTGCAGACTACGTGAAAAATAGAGCCGACTATGTATGCGAAATTTGCATCAGAAAACCATTCAGTAAGCGTAACGGCAAGCCCTATGCGGAGGCAGATCACATTGATCGTCTAGATGAGGATGGCAAAGATCATCCAGACAATATGCGTTGTCTATGTCCTCAATGTCACAGAGTTGTAACTTATGGTTCAGAGGAGGAAGTTATGAAGCTAGGGGACCAACCTTAACAGACAAATGAACATGGTTATATAATTAATTATATAATTCTTCAAAACACATCTGTTATTTCACCAAACATACACCCCAACATAGTTATATAATTAATTATATAACTAAAACTACTGTTGCAGATATAGATAATTAGCACTTGACGTACGAGACGCTTAGGAGTAAATTATCTGCACCTCAAGGGAGGGTAAATTCTCTTCGGGGAAACTGTAACATTAGTTTTCAAAATTTAATTCTAACCAGCTAGTTTCTCCAGAGCTGGTTAGTTTTGTTTAAGGAGAAATTATGAATATTGGTGGTTACGAATTCATAGGGCCCTATACCCTTAACACTAACTTTAGAGACGTTGGCGCTGTGTATGTGATAAAAAGCAGCAACGATGTGCTCGATGTAGGTCAAACTGACAACCTAGGCGAAAGATTACCCGATCATGATAGAAAAGATTGTTGGCTTGAGAACGCCAACGAACAAGACATCGACATTTACATCCATACGGACAACTCAGAAGAAAGTCGTCTAAGTAAGGAATCTCAACTCCGTAACACACTTAACCCATCTTGCGGCGATAGGTAGTGATGGACCCGAGAGCGCTGATTATCCATATAGATGGATCAGCACTCACAAATCCAGGCGCAGAAGTAGGTTGCGCGGGTTTGGTGACATATCCCGATTCAGAAGAAGACATCGAACTTCAGTGGTGCTATGGGTATGGAACGAGTGGATCGATGGAACTGGCCGCACTTGTAAATGCTATTCGATGGGTTAATGACAATATTGATGAAGTTAAATCTCACAATATTACAAGAGTGGTTATTGCGAGCGATAACGTCACCGTAGTCAGCGGAGCCAATAGTTGGGTAAACACATGGAGCAAGAATGGCTGGAAAAGGAAGGATGGTGCTCCTGTTAGGAGTGTTTCGCTTTGGAAGGATTACATTAGAGAACGCAGGAAAATTCGAATAAACCTTGAGATTAAATGGAAAAGAGGAAAATCTGACGAAAAAACAAAAAAAGTAGACAAACTTGCGAAAGAAGCTGCAAAATCTCAAATTATGTTAAAACAACCAATGACACACTTGCCCTCAGTTGGAAAATCGCTTACAGGTGAGAGCCTGAAGCTTGAAGACTACGGTGGAGGCGATGAAGAGGTGCTGATAAGAGTTTATTACCACACGTATATTAAGGATAGTAAAGACAAAGATTGTGAAGTTAGGTTTGAGACTATTGAATCAGAGACCGGACTTGTAATGGGCAAGTTTCGTGCATACGCGTCACTTAATGTCGACGCACAACTCGACAGGCAACATCTCTACGTTACTACGTTTGACGACAAGGTAAAACACCCTAGGATCAAGGAAGTAGAGAAGTTAAGCGAGCAAGAAGAAGCAAGTTTCAGGCGTATGTTTGTTAAAAACGGCTATTTAAAAAAATAATTTCTGCGTGAGAGGAAAAAGAGGGGATTTTGCCAAGATTCACCCCTAGGCGTAAAATGTAGTTATGAATGATGAAGAGCACAAAAAAGCCTACTATAGTGAAATAGACTTTATTAGAGAGCTTGAAAATCGTAACGATATCGCAAGAGACTCCACATTGATTCAATTGTCGGTAGGTTTATTGGCTATACTGGCAGCATTTGGTAGTCAGCTATTAGTGACGAATAAGACGCTTAGCTATACAGTCATAGGGTTCCTAGGTGTAACTGTTTTATCGGTAATTACAGGTTTTGCTACCACCGATAAAATGTTTAGGGCTATTCATCAAAAGATGAGAGATAACGTTTCAAGCAATAAGAAATTCTATGACGATTATACTGCCACGCCCTGGCAAGATGTTAATAGAGCGCTAAAGCTTACATCTCACATATCGTTTTCGCTAGGTATGATATTCTTTATAGCTTTATTAATTATTTACATGGGGGAGGTATAGTGAGTGAAAACGAGCAAGACAAAATTAAGAAGTTCTCTATGAATTTGAATCCGATTGTTCCTATTAGCGATGACGCTGAAGAAGAGAGCACGGATACGTCCGCTGAAGAAGAGAGCACGGATACGTCCGCTGAAGATGAGTAAAGGTTTCAGTAGGCCGGGCATTATTCGGAACGTTAAATTTTCTTGCAAGTAAAGATGAAGAGAGGTGATGAAGCAGATACTAAAGCGCATGATGCCTAGTCAAAATAGCCTTATTGATAGAGGTCTAATTACGAAACTATCGAAGTGCAGTGAAGAGCCACCTATAAAGTTAGTCGAGCACTGTAAATCTATTAATAATAGTTACAAAAAAGGTAATTACACCACTGTTACGATAGTGGTTAGAGCGGTGCTTGATTATATACCTACAATCTTTGGTTTTACAGACGCCGCTCAAACTCATTCACAGATAAGAGATAGACGGACGTTCAAAAAAGCTTTACAACAGCTAGATGAAGCCAGCCGAAATATTGCCGACGACTCTCTACACAGCCCTGCACGTAAAGGCGAGGTGCTTAAAGTTAGTAAGATGACAGTAGATAATTTTCAAGGGAATTTGACTATAGTGCTCAGTGAAACACTTGAACAGCTCCGCACTAACGACCTGAGAGATGAGGGCACAGCTAAGCTAGCAGAAAGACGAGCCATTGAGGCTAAGCCAAACAGGTCTCAACTTGAAACGATTGAAGACTTCATAGTAGAGCAAAGCTGGTATGAAGAGTACCTTGATGATAATAAGGTCTGGATTTGCGAGAGTGATAATTTATATCAGATACACGTGCGTGACGACCACGAAGATTTTAGTGAAACGTGGACAAAGGTTTACCCCGATAAACTCGGTTCGGGTAAATATAGTGTCGATTTGTTATACAACGGTACAGTTATAAAACGCTTTACGTTTGTCTACTGTGATGGCGGTCGCATAAGTGTAGTATTACCTAAAATTCACGTCGATAAGGCTGACTTACTCAAGCATGACGGTGTTGATAGGCGCGTGTTTTATTGGGAGAAAGATAGTTTAGGCTTCAAATTAATGAAGCTAGTTGGCAATTTCTATATCTATGAAACACCCGAGAATGTGGCAAAGAAGTCGAAGATAGAAATTAGACCAAATTTACCCGAAGGTGCACCAAAAGAGCAGAGCACAACCTCTGTTACAAAACACACTGGCACAGTAACATAGTTATATACAGCTTCAATCCAGGAAGCTCTTTGATTTAACAAATGACTGGAGCTTCTTGGTTTCGTCATATAATCTCGCTTATCGTTCGATTAGAATTAATTATATAACTATGTTGGTTGGCATGTTTCGCGAAATAACAGATGAAATTCGGCTAATTATATGATTAATTATATAACTATGTTGCTGTGTATGTTCCATTTTCTGTAGATGGCAAGGCTTCTTCTGAAAAGGTATCTGGGTTTTCAGCTGCTGCTTGCTCTTGCCAGCGAACTATCCGCGCTGGCGTCCGGCCAATAAATTGGTACACGGCTCTCAACTCGGCTAAATCAGCTTCGTTTAGCGTCCCATCTTCGTTGCGCCTAGGATTAACTAAACCAGGTTCGTTATTTGGTACTCGTATTCCACGCATATTACAAACATATTACCACAGAGGAGGTGATGCCACTTTTTTATGACGTTGCTCTTCTTCCCGACACTAAAGAAAGCCTTCAGCTTTTTCCCAAGCTCCGCTCCCTCCGCGTTTTTACCGAAACTAAAGAAAACTGATTAAGAAATGGTGTAACTACACCGAGTAATGAGCTCGAGCTTTGTCTGTTATTCCTACTAACCACTAACGGACTTCACCGAAGGTGAAATTGAGAGCTCCGGTGTAGCTACGCCATTTCTTAGTAACGTTTTTGTCCGTAGAGGTGGTTTTGCGCCACTTTCGCCATCAAAAGTGGCAAATGCGGTGTGCTGGCGTAACAGCGCAATATTAATTAAAAGACAAACTTACTTGCTAGTGCTTGCACAGAATTTAAGGTGGGCGGACAATTAGTCCGTAAGAAGGAGATCTTATGGATTCAGCAGAAAAAGGTGCACCTACGCTAGCAGAGCTAAATGCCGAGAGGCTTCAGAATGCGGAGCTAGAAGTCTTCGTTCTGATACTTGGCGGCTATTTCGAGCAGAGCATACGACTTCCGGCTGAACTAAACATGTTCATCGCGAAAGCGGGGGAGTTAATAAACGAATTACCAGACAACGAATTTATATTTTTCAAGAGGCGCGGTTTCGTCAGGGGCTTTGAACAACACATTGGTCATCAATTCGAAAAGACTACAAGAGCCCTAACAAATATGGGACTGCTCGAAGACTCATACAATGGAAATTTCGTAAGCAATAGACTCGAATTTTGGGAAACAGTAAGGAAGTTTGAAGCAGACACCAAAGACGGCGGCGATGAAGAGATGAAGGTCTACAACCTAGTTGCCGACCAACTAGCCCAAGAATTTTACGACGAAGACGAACAAACACTGATTTGCCTACCGCGAACAAACGAACAGGCTTTTGCGTTCCCGTTTTCATTACCGAAACCAAAGAAATGATTCGTATTTCGTAGCTCGTGACTGGTAGTTCGTATAATCTAACTAAATTCCTCAACATTGTTGGCGTTTGCTACCGAAACTAAAGAAAACTGATTAAGAAATGGCGTAACTACACCGAGTAATGAGCTCGAGTTTTATCTGTTTACATCCGAAAGTAATAAACAGATCAGCGTAGCTGATTGAGAGCTCCGGTGTAGCTACGTCATTCCTTAGTAACGTTTTTGTCTGTCGAGGTGGTTTTGCGCCACTTTCGCCATCAAAAGTGGCAAATGCGGTGCGCTGGCGAAACAGTGCTAGTTTGTTTCTTTACCAAAGAACACCTTTTTTGCTGTCAAAAAAGACGATGGTGCCCACTGCCGAAACAGTGGCATTTGGTCTTCGCCACCAGGCGAGCACCTTTTGCAAAAAGAGAACACCCCTCCTCTGGGGGTGCCCTCCATTTTTATTTGGGGGAGAAGTTTACAGTTCGCCATCCTTCGTAAAGGAGTACGCAAAAATGTTCATTCCTAGTATTACGCCAACGATTGGCCCAAGTACATAAGACCAGCTAACAGATTCGATAGCGACCGCAACAGCTGGGTTCAAAATACCATTAGCTGCAACAGTAGCGAATAGAACACCTAGAGTTAGCGATCCACCGATTGCAAATGCTCGGTCAAAACCTTTTAACTTGAAATGTACGGCTGAAGCAATACCGAAGCCGAAGATTAACGCACCAAGTAGTTCAGCGAAAAAGGTACGGTAGTCGCCAACAACCGGCACCTGCGCCAAAAGACTTCCGTCTAGTAGTTGGTTCATCGTTACCCATGCCACTAGAGCACCAGCAATCTGAGCCACAATGTAGCCAACAGCTTCTGGTAGTTTGATTTTGTTAACACTGAGCATCCCTATGGTTACTGCAGGGTTAATATGCGAACCAGAAATCGTTCCTATTAGCAGAACAAACAGCACAAGCGTAGCACCCACTACCACAGCTGTTGGTACTCCTGGTAAGTACCCGTTTAAAGAAGCTAGAAAAGCTAAGCTTAGGCCAAAAGTACCTATAAACTCAGCTATTAGAGTTCCTTTATTAATATTATTTATAGACATGAACACCTCCATCCTTATTTGTGTTCATAAAATACCATGAAAAATATATATTGCGAAAAGAGCTACCACGCAAAAGGGAACTCGTGAGAGCGAGAAAACGCCACTTATCCACAAACTTTTAATTAAGTAAAAAACCACTCTATTTGGATACCCAGATAAAGTGGTTTAGTTCGGGACGATTTTTATATAGCGCTTACTACGTTAACGACAACTATCAGTACACTAAATGACGCAACGAGTAGGGTACGTATTTCGACACCTTTTTCGCGCTGGAAAGCTATTGGTTTATGCATTTTATCCTTACTTTTGTTGTTAATTTTTGTTTTGATTTTTCGCGGTTTTAGCGATTGATCATGCACATAGTCTAACATGCATAGGCTGATTTGTCAATATTATTATTAAAAATGGGTTAAACTTAAGCATGTTGTGAGAAAACCTATTTACGCTCGAGCATGTCTATTATTAGGGCTGCTGTCCAAGAAAAATTCTTGCCACCAGTCCCTGAGCCATCGATTGGCGAAAAGTACTCGTAAAAACCGCTGTTTTCAACTAATTGTATGCTAGATTCACGGATATGTTCGGCCTCTTCCTCGTAGCCGTATTGTTTTAAGCCGTCGATAAGCAACCAGTTAGTATTTATCCAAGTTGGGCCTTGCCAATAACGGTGGTGTTTAAAGTAGCTTGAATCTAGCGGAACACTTGGCACGGGGTATTTAGGCCAATATTTGAGTTCGTTCTTTAACGTTTCGACAAGTTTTTTCGCTCGTTTTTTGGTTATTGCCCCAGAATACAGAGGTAGCAAAGAACCAATGTATTCTTCGCGGATCCATTCTTTAGTGACGAAATTCCGTGCGTAGTACACCTGGTCTTCTTCGCACCAAAGCTGCTCAAGTGCGTCGTCTGCCTTTTCGAACTCGTCCCGTAGGTCTTTTGGTATGGTTTCACCTATGTCTGCGGCGATTTCTTCAAGAATATGGTTGTTCCGAATTAAGATGGCGTTGAAAAACACGTCGTCTATGGCGAAGTGCGCTCTTCTGATGATTTCGTTGGAATTGTATTTTTTTCGGCGCAGACGTCTTTGGGCGTTAAAGAGTAGCAGCGAAACCTTTGTCGATATTCGTTCGGCAGCGGGGACAAGCCTGGTGTCTTGACGGAAAAGTGTAAAGAATTTGTCGAGTTTAAACCAAGCTACCAGCTTTATCCAAAAAGGTGTGGCGTTGTGTGACATTTCGTTCATCCACGGTGGGGTATTGTCTAGGCCAGTTTCCCAGGGGTGAACAAGCACAACCAAGCCTTCGTTGTGGGGGTCACGTTCGCGGTAGAACCAACCATGGTACCTAAGCAATGGCCCATAGACCTGCGTATAGAAATGGTGTCTTTCCTTGGCCTTCATGTTTTTACCCACACGCAGCACTGCTTCGGCGATGACTGGTGGCTGAGTAATGCCAGAGGTTTGAATATTGGTAGGTGCGACAGGCGACACGTGCGACTGCCAAACATCTGCACCTGTTAGCGGGCTGGAGCTTTCGTCGAATATCATATGGGGTATCATGCCGTTTGACCACTGTCCACGGAGGAGAGACTTGATTTCTCGCTGGGCTCGTTTGGTGTCGTAGTGGGCAATGCCAATAGCGCTAAAGCAACTATCCCAGAGCCACTGGTGTGGGTATAAGCCTTCTGCAGGTCGTGTCCAGCCACCAAGGTCGTTGTCTTTTAATATTTTTTTCGCTTTCTCAAGCAAAAGCGTTTTGCGCATAAGAAGATAATACATGAGGGGTGTAAATCAAGCTACTGGTTGACAACAACATAGGTACTATGGTATAATATACAGTAGTTTGAGGTAAAAACTTCGGATTGTACGTTTCGAAAAAGACGACAAGACAACAGAAAGTGAGCCAAGCTCATGGGTAAGAGAATTGATAAAATCCTCGATATGCTTCGACCAACTCGCCCCGCTCCAGTGGGAGAAAAAAATGCTGCAGTCGTCGACTGCGACGTTGATGAACTCGATGACGGGCGATATTACTGCGGGCCGCACGGGAGCAACTCGGAAACGAAAAAAGGCCCATGCATTTTCGCAATTGATAAGCGGAAGGGCAACAGACCACCAATTAGCACGGTTCGCAGAACACCCAGACACGAGGTCGGCTAGGTCGTCAACAACAAGCAGGAGGAGTAGTTTAAGAGCTAAAGTTTCGTCACAACGACTAAACTAAAACACTCTTAACTACTACTCCTCCTGCATTCAACACAGATTGCGACTTTGTCGCAACTTGAGTTGAGTTATTTAAAGTTAGTAAAGTTAATTGGGAAGTCGAATTTAGCTGAGCGGATTAGCTCCATTGCTGTTTGGAGTTCGTCCTTTTTTGGGCTGGTTATTCTAATTTCTTCACCCTGAATTTGGGTTTTCACTTTTGGTAAATTGTCGCGGATGAGCTTAGTGATTTTTTTGGCTTTTTCTTGGTCGAGGCCTTTTTTGAAAGTTATGTTCCAGGTCGTCCTGAGGTTTGAAACCTCTGGCTCAGCCGAAGTGTCGAAAACTTTCTGGCTGACTCCCCTGGTGGCGGCCTTTTTTCGGAGCATTTCCATTACCGCGTCTAGGTGGTACTGGCTGTCGCCGGTGATTTTGAGTGAGTTTTTTTCGTCGGAAGTAAATTCTACCGCGGCACTTGTGCCTTTGAAGTCGTATCTGGTTAATATTTCGCGGCGCGCTTGGTCGACGACATTGTTCATTTCTGAAACGTCGTAGTCGGAAACTGCGTCAAAAGAAAAACTCTTACTCATGCGTCTTAGGTTAGCAGATTGTCGCAAAAGTTACTGCTAATTCGCGGCTTATTTGTTTGTTTCCCGCTCGATCTGTTCGGACGAGCCTTGGTGGTTTTGGCACAAGGGGTGGTGTTTGGGGTATAATTTTATGCAAGATATGAGTCAAGACAGCGATATTAAGCGCGTTAGCAAAGAACTAAAAGAGAAGATTAAAACAACGGACGAAGTCCGTGCGGTTCTTCGTGCACCAAAACTCAGAGAATTATTCAAAAAGTTGGCCTCAATGCCAGCGAGCGAAAAGGCGAAGTTTGGCCAGGAACTAAACGCTCTTAAAGACGAGCTTACGAAACTAGTGCAACAAAAAGAAGACCAAGCGCAGGAAGACGACACGAGTTCTATAGACACAACTGCACCTTTCGATGTCAACGTTGCCCAGAGCAAGCAGCCAAGACTGCTTAGTACCGAGCTTGGGTCTACCCACCCAATAAACGCAGAACTCACAGCCATTAAAGATATATTCATAAGAATGGGGTTTAACGTCGAGGAAAGCAGGCAGCTGGACGACGAATACCATATGTTCACTTCGCTTAACTTCCCGAAAGACCACCCGGCACGAGACGACTATGACACTTTCATGACGAAAGAGGGTTTGATACTTCCTGCGCATACTTCGACAATGCAAAACCGTGTACTAAAAGAATACGATTTACCCGTTCGGGTGGTTATGCCTGGCCGTGTGTTTAGGAATGAAGATCTTGACGCTACCCACGAGCATACGTTCCACCAAGTAGAAGGGGTATATGTAGACAAAGGAATAACTCTCGGCGATATGCTCGGGACTATAGTTAGCTTTTTGGAAGAATATTTCGGACAAGAAATCGAATATAAAACTCAGCCTTTCTTTTTCCCGTTCGTTGAACCAGGGCTCGAGTTTCTGATTAAAAAGCCAGAAGCTTTGAAAAAAGAGGGTGAAGAAGAATCATGGATGGAAATAATGGGTTGCGGAATGATACACCCGAACGTACTAAAAGAAGCTGGAGTCGACCCAAATAAATATTCTGGTTTCGCCTGGGGTATGGGTGTAGACAGAATGGTAATGGTGAAGTATGGCATCGAAGATGTCCGGTATTTCATGAGCGGTAACTTAGAATTCCTGAGGCAATTTTAGATGAAGATAAGTCTTAACCTCGTAAAACAACTCACAAGAGTGAAACTTGGTAACGAAGAGTTGCTAAAACGGATTCATTCCAGGCTAGCTGAAGTCGAGGGAGTAGAGAATCTGGCCGACAAATACCAAGGTGTCGTAGTTGCGGATGTAAAAAAAGCTGCGCCGCACCCTAATGCCGACAAGCTCGGCGTGTACATGGTAGATAACGGCACAAAAGTAGTGCAAGTTGTAGCTGGCGATAAAACACTAAAAGTAGGCGACAAAGTGGCTCATATATTACCGGGGTTAGTGGTACCTTCGACTTTTTACGACGAACAGCCAGTTGTTTTGAAGAAAGTGAACTTACGCGGTGAAGACAGCAACGGAATGCTCGGTTCGGCGAAAGAACTGGATTTCGGCGAAGAACACGGCGGCGTATTGAAACTAGACACTAAGAAGCCAGCTGGCACGACTCTTATTAATGCATATGACCTTGACGACCAGATAGTCGACATCGACAACAAAACTCTTACTCATCGGCCAGACTGTTTTGGGCTTATTGGTTTCGCTAGGGAAGTTGCCGGTATCCAAGATCTTCAATTCAAATCGCCTGCGTGGATGACAAAAGAAATTAAGACTGCGAAAAATAGCGGTTCACTTAAGCTTGGCGTAGTAAATGAAGTGAAGAAAGACAGCCCAACGTATCTGGTGGCCGCAGTGTCAGGAATTGAAGTTAAAGATTCTCCGGTGCAGCTAATGACATACCTAAACAGACTAGGTGTTCGACCAATCAACAACATCGTGGACATAACAAATTACTACATGGTAATGACGGGTCAACCGCTTCATGCTTTTGACTACGACAAAGTAGCCAACGGTAAGATAACTGTTCGATACCCCAAAAAGGGAGAGAAACTAAAGCTCTTAGACGGTAAAGAAATAACGATTCGCGCAAAAGCTGTAACGATAAGCGACAACAACGGTGCAATCGCGCTTGGTGGGGTAATGGGCGGGGCAAATAGTGAGATTACGGGCAAAACCAAGAATATAATCATTGAGTGCGCGAACTTCGACATGTACAGCGTTCGGCACACGAGCATGAAGCACGGGATTTTTTCTGACGCTGCAACGCGGTTTATGCGGGGGCAGAGCCCGGCAATGTGCAAAAGAGTGCTCAGCGAGTTGCTGCGCCACACAGAAGATATAGGTGGCGGAACAGTAGCTTCAGACATAGTGGGCAACGTAGCACCGGAAAAAACAACTACTGTTGCCGTAGATTTTAACGAAATCAACGCTTTGCTTGGTGCAGATACGGCCAAAGACGAGCAAAAAAGAAGGCTCGAAAACGTAGAAATTGAAGTTACAGGCAACAAGATTATAGTGCCCTACTGGCGAAGAGACCTACATATTTGGCAAGACATAGCAGAAGAAGTCGGAAGACTGGCCGGGTTTGACAACATTTTAGCCACTGTACCAGACCGTAGTATTCGCGCTGTAGACCTGGGTGACCTGGACAAGCTGAAAAATAATATACGTAGTTTGCTTGCGTCGAGCGGTGCAAACGAGGTGCTTACTTATAGCGGTGTGTCCTCTAACTTGCTAAAGGGTGTTGGCCTAGGAACAAAAAATTTGTATCAGATTCGTAACTCGCTTTCTTCGGAACTAGAATACATGCGGGCTTCGGTGCTTCCTTCGCTGCTTGCTAAGGTGCACCCGAACCACAAAAGGGGAATTGGTGAGTTTGCTATTTACGAAATCGCGAAAACTCACAGCAAGAAACAGGTTAAACAGAAACTACCGGTAGAACAAGAGAGGTTAGCACTGGTTTTCTCAGCCAACGATAAAGTAGCTAATGAGAAATACGAAGGTTCGCCCTATTACCAAGCCAGAAAGTTCCTAGACTACTTACTCCGCGAGCTAGGGATTAGCGGTGTCAAATATGAGCCTATCGTAAAATCTGTCTGGTCAGACACCAATACAGTCTTGTCTGAAAAAAGGAGCGCTTCAATTTTTGTTGGTAAAACTTTTGTCGGCGCGGTAGGGGAGTTCAAGACAACACCTAAGCGGAATCTAAAACTCCGTAACTTTAGCGCAGGGTTCGAACTAGACATTTGTGAATTGCTTAAACTAGCTAATATTTCTGGAAATTACCGCAGACTGTCACGGTTTCCCGGCAGTGAACACGACGTTACGTTTGAAACTCTAAACGAAGTAACGCACGAAACGCTCCGGGAGAAGTTCGGCGGAAACATCGAATCGGGCGATGTTGTCACGTCGCTAGTACCGCTGGGGGCGTACAGAAAAAAAGACGACTCGCCGGCACGAAACATAAGTTTCCGAGTTAGCTTAGTGAATGTCACTAAAACAATGTCCGCAGAAGAAATAAACCGTATTGTTGACAGCGCAGTTTCTACAACTGAAAAAGAGCTTAAAGTTAAACGGGTTTAACCCTTAGGGAAGTAAATATGGACAAACAGCCATTTAGTATTCGAAATATCACTAGTCGTCTGGTATAATCACCAGCTGACAAGAAACGAGGAAGAATGAAAGAACTAAAACTTATAGCTACCCCACGAGGCACAGGCAAAAAAGGCCTAGCCGAGTTAGTCGATGCTTCTGTTCCGGGCATAGTTTACGGAAGAGAATTTGAATCGACGCCAGTTGCAACCGACCTAGTGAAGCTCACAAAGTTATTTAGTGAAGCTGGGAACAACCACGTTGTTGAGCTAGAAATTGATGGCAAAACTCAGGACATTCTTTTCAAAGAAGTTCAATTCGACCCAGTTACATCTGATATTCGACACTTTGATCTTTACGCAATTGTTAAGGGAGAAAAGATTAAAGCCCAAGTGCCTGTAAATGCAATAGGCGATTCACCCGCGGTGGTTACAGGCGCTCAATTAGTAGCAATTGTAGAGACTGTTGAAGTTGAATGTATACCGGCTAAGCTTCCTGACCACTTCGAGCTCGATGTTTCTTCAATAGAAGAAATCGGCGACACACTTCATATTTACGACATTTTGGTTGACGACGATGTGACAATTCTAGACGATCCAGAAACAACTGTATTCAAGGCAGAAGAAATTAGAGAAATGATTGTAGAAGACGACACGCCAGAAGAAGAGGAAGGTGAAGACGAAGATGGCGAGGGTGAAGAAGGTGACGGCGAAGATGGCGAAGGTGAAGAAGGCGACGACGAAACTAAAGAGTAATCAAAAATAGACTAGTAAGAATAAAACTGTCGTAGCTCTGAAGCTCGGCAGTTTTTATATCGGCTGCAGTTGTTAGGTAAGTATTCACGGATGTTTGCGCAAAAGCGGAACAATTGTCTCAGAAGTTGAAGAGTTATCCACAGATTGTTGTGGAATTGTGTTGCGTATTTGCAATGGATATGCACGCAGAGTATAAATGTAGACAGGAAGTGTGAGGTGAGAACATCGTACTTCTTAGAAACCGAGTCTTTCGAGACTCGGTTTCGTCTTAAGTAAAAGCTTAAATATACCCAAGGCGTTGCTTGCCATAAGCGGTTTGGAGATGGTAAAATGATTATGAGGAAAGAGTGAGGTGGTAACACTACTTTCCAAAGGGCGAGCATGATGGCTCGCTCTTTAGTTTGCAGCTTTCTATTATTAACTTACCGGATGTACACTATATTTTAGATGAAACAAATTTGGAAAATTATTACTTATAGTTCTGTGCTGTGGCCGTATTACGTTGCCATTGGGTTTTTTACTGTCGTACTGGCAATGCTAAATCAAGTTCAGCCAATCTTGATAAAAGAAATAGTCGATGCAGTGGTAGACAGCGTCGGCGGGGCGCAAGTAAGCACCGGTTTTATTGCCTTTTTTGTGCTACTAATATTTCTGACAGATGTTGGGGTGACATTACTCTCTAACGTTTCAGGTTACTTAGGCGATGTCATGGCCTCAAAACTGAAGCGTTTCCTAAGTGCTAAGTACTATGAACATCTACTTGAGCTGCCACAGGCCTATTTTGACCGGGCGAAAACAGGCACAATCATTAACCGGTTGAACCGAACTATTTCCGAACTGACGCGGTTCATGAATATGTTTGCGAACAACTTGTTCCAATTCATTGTCACCACCATCTTCACACTGATTATTGTTGCCTACTACTCGTGGCCAGTGGCTCTACTGCTGGGCTCCTTATACCCGGTATTTCTCTACATGACAGCAAAAACTAGTGCTTCTTGGCAAAAACACCAAAAAGAAATCAACAAAAATGCCGATATCGCCACTGGCCGTTTTGCAGAGAGTGTTTCACAGGTAAAAGCGGTTAAGGCGTATTCTAAAGAATCCGACGAGCTAAAAAGCTTCGACAGGCGGTTTAGCCAAATTGTAGGGATTACAAAAAGACAATCGTTAGGTTGGCACCAGCGCGATGTTGGCAGACGGCTAGTTCTGAATGTCATTTTCATGCTCGTGTATGGGTTTATATTTATACAAGGCGTAAACCAAGCTATCACTATTGGCGAGATGATTCTTCTCGTGCAATATGCCAGTTTGATTCGTTTGCCCCTGTTCTCAATGTCGTTCCTCGTCGACAGTACCCAAAGAGCGATATCGGGTAGCGAGGATTTCTTTGAAGCTATGGATATTGAGCCCGAGATCAAAGACAAGCCAAATGCCAAGAACGTCTCACTCAAATCCTCAAGAGTTGAATTTAAAAATGTAAGCTTCTCGTACGATGGTAAAAAAAGCGTACTCAAAGATATTTCTTTCAGTATTGAGCCCGACACCAAGCTGGCACTTGTCGGCGAGAGTGGAGAAGGAAAGACAACAATCTCGAATTTGCTTCTGCGGCTGTATGACCCTTCGAACGGTTCAATATTCATTGATGGGCAAGACATTTCACTAGTGAAACAGAAATCACTTCGCTCGAACATTGGCATCGTTTTCCAAGAGCCCGCCCTATTTTCGGGGACAATTCGTGAAAACATCATGTACGGCAAGCCACGAGCTAGCGACAAACAAATGATTTCTGCCGCCAAAGCAGCCAACGCCCACGATTTTATTAATGAATTTGAAAAAGGTTACGACAGCGAAATAGGTGAACGTGGCTTAAAACTCTCCGGTGGGCAGAAACAAAGAATCGCTATTGCAAGAGCAATACTCAAAGATCCACCGGTTTTGATACTCGACGAGGCTACTAGTTCGCTAGATTCCAAGGCTGAAGCTCAGGTCCAAGAAGCACTGACCAGGCTAATGAAGGGCAGAACAACGATGATCATCGCTCACCGTTTGTCGACAATTGCGCATGTTGAAACGATTGTTACTTTGAAGAAAGGGCGAGTCGACGAAATAGGCACACCTGCTGACCTTTCAAAGACAGGAGGGATTTACTCTAAACTATTGGAACTTCAAAATACCCCACCCGATAAGCTAAAAGAAGTTTTAGGGCAATACGATTTAGTTCGCGAGAGATAATCCTGTAAACTGGACTGAACGCATTTAAGGGGTATTCGGTATGAAATCTAAAAAGACAGAGAAGAATAGCTACGGTTTTTTCGGAAATTTGAGTTTATATTTTGTAGATAGACCAAGATTTACTGCAACGCTGATGATAGCGGTGATTGGCTTTGGTTTTCTTAGCTACACCACCTTTATTCGACGAGAAGGCTTTCCACCCGTTGATATCCCGATTAGCATAATTCAAGGAAGGTACTTTGCCGATGACGCTTCGTTGGTCGACAAGCAAGTAGCGGCTCCACTTACAGAATCTGTAGCAGAAGTTCCACGAGTTGAAGCTGTAATGACTACTTCCTTTGACAACAGCTTTTTCTTAATTGCGACTCTTAGCAGCGGAACTGGTGGCGAAGTTAAAGAAGAAATACAAAGTGTTATCGACAACACAGTCTTACCTGAGCAGGCTCAGCTGACAATACCTGATTTTGACGCTGCGAAGTATTTTGGGAAATACGATATTATTCTTTCCATTTATTCGACCCAGGATGCAAGCACACATGAGTTAGAAGATAAGGCGCAGTTTGTGGCCGACACCTTTATGGAATTGGACTTGGTCGGAGTTAGCTCGGTCGAATCATTATTTAGAGAAGGGATTAGCCCTCAAACCGGCGAATCGGTAGTTGAACAGGTTGCATTTGCAAAAGTGGGAGTGCGCGAAACACCCGAGGCAGAGGTTACCTATTACAACTCGATCGCAATTGGCCTAAGTGGCCACACTGGAGAAATGTTGGATATTTTTGAAATGGGAAGCGAAGTCGACGACAAAATAGCCGAGTTGAACGAAGAACTCGGTGACGGATACATGCTTACGATTTCTGCCGACAACAGGACCTCTGTTGCTGGTCAAATTAGTTCATTGCAAAGTAATGTAGTGTCCGCACTAATAGCGATTCTGATTGTTTCGGCGTTGATTATTACTTGGCGCGTATCGGTGTTGATGGCTATATTCGTAGTCTCCGTTTTATCAATTACTGTTGGCGTACTGTATTTACTGGGTTCAACACTGAATAGTCTTACTTTGTTTGGGTTGGTCCTAGCTCTTGGTCTGTTTGTTGACGACGCCACAATAATCTCTGAAGCAATAGCCGCTAGGAAGAAAAAGTACAAAGGAGTTCGCGACGTCATAGGCCACGCTGTAAGCAGTGTAGGCTCGGCCAGTTTTGCTGGAACTTTCACAACTATCCTTGTGTTTGCTCCGCTACTGTTTATTACTGGAATTTTGGGCGAGTTTATCGTTGTCTTACCCGCCACAATAATAGTGGCTTTGTTAGTGTCGCTTATTCTTTCCTTAATTTTGATTCCTTTTTTGTCTCAGTTTACTATTCTTACCAAAAAGAGCGTTAGCCTAAAGCCTTCCAATTCCCCACTACTCTGGGTTGGCAACGCAGTGATATGGACTGGCAATGGTTTGGCGAATATGATTCGCAAGGTTAAAACCAACAAGAAGATTGGTATACCGTATGCACTAGTTATGTTCAGCCTGAGTATTGTATTTATTCTTGGTTCGGGACAGTTTGCTTCTAAGCTAGGGTTCAATATTTTTCCACCGACTAAAGACGCAGACCAAATACTCGTAGTTATTGATTATGACGACGGAACAGATATTGAAGGTGCACAGGTAATATCCAAAAGTGTTGACTCGGTCGTAGCTACGAGCGTAGGTTCAGACCTTGTTGCTGTGAACTATGGAGGAAGCAATCTACCCAATACAGATTCTGCAATGCTAATCGTCGACCTGACACATTTCCAAGATCGTGAATTGAAGTCGCCGGTTATTATTGAAAGTCTTGAGAATGATCTCGAGGACGCTCAAATTATCGGTGCCGATTTTTCAGTAAGTCAATTCGGTATTGGACCATCGAAAGATGATTTCCCATTTGCTGTTCAAATATTTAACGAAGACCCACGAATCACCCAAACGGCTGCAGCTGATGTGGAAGCTTATCTAGCTGACTTGGAGATTACTCTAACCAGCGGGGAAGTTATACGTGTAATTCGTACCGACCAGAGCAACCCTGAGCAAATTACCAGGAAAGACGGGCGTATGTTTGTAACAGTGAGCGCAGGTTATAGTTCCGACGACACATCACAACTGGTGCAGCTCACCAGAACGGAACTAAAAAATGAATACACCCATGAGAGACTTGAGGCAATTGGCTTATCCGGTGAAATCGAGCAAGATTTAGGATTTGATTTTGGACAAGAATCTGAGAACGAAGAATCTTTTGCAGCACTTGGACCTGCTGGTTTAGTGGCCTTGGGCGCTATGTTCATCTTGCTTCTAGTCCAATTTCGGTCTGTACTGAAACCTTTGTTAATCTTCCTTGCGATTCCGTTCAGCTTCCTAGGTGTTACAGCGGGGCTGTACTACACCGACAACGTTCTTAGCTTCTTTGTGATGATTGGTTTCATTGGGCTTATTGGAATTGCTGTTAATAACACAATTTTACTTGTGGACGCTGCCAATAGGTTTAAGAAGAAAGGCGACAGCACCGTTGAAGCCATTGCAGATGGCCTTCAAGAACGTTTCCGCCCACTTGTTACTACAACCACTACAACCATGGTGGCTCTGGCTCCACTCGCTATTAGCGATCCGTTCTGGGAACCGCTAGCTGTAACTATAATGTTCGGGTTGTTTTCGAGCACGATTTTGGTTGTCTTGTCGTTCCCTATGTACTACATAGCTGTTGACGCGGTGGCTGTCGGCACCAAAAGAACCCTGAAGAAACTTTTTAAAAAGCAATGAGACAAAACGCCCGAGCTATTATCATCAGAGGCGAACAGCTTCTAGTGATAAAAAGAGATAAACACGGCGAAAAATTCTTTACTTTGCCTGGCGGCGGCATTGATTCCGGCGAAACAGCCGAGCAAGCTGTTGAACG
>SDBT01006580.1_pt1 | contig 19243 bp, 13 predicted proteins | sample 2277101 | NCBI WGS metagenome assembly SDBT01 (sample SAMN10404973, study PRJNA504765) | marine sediment metagenome | isolation source: marine sediment core GS10_PC15, 103 cmbsf | place: Arctic Ocean: Southern Knipovich Ridge | collected 2010 | reverse complement strand
GGCAAAGCAAAAAGCTCCAAGTTCAAGGCGCGCAAATCCTGAGGAATGAGGCGTAGTTACTGTACTCCGCAGTGACGAAGGATGCAGCGCAACACAGAAATTGGACTTTTTGCGAAGCCGTCAGGAGTGAACCGCCTATGGAACTCTTCTTAATGACCCTGACTACCGGCATCATGGTAGGCGGCATTTATGCCCTCGTAGCCCTCGGGTGGGTGCTGATCTATAAGTGCTCAGGGGTGCTGAATCTGGCCATGGGAGAACTGACCCTCATAGGGGCCTATGTCTCCCTGAGTTTCTACTCCATGGGCGTGCCCTTTATCCTTTCGCTCCTCATTTCACTGATCATTGGGTTGGTGTTGGGGATCCTGACCGAAAGGATCTTCCTGGACAAACTCATAGGGGAGCCGATTCTGTCGGTCATTATGGTCACGGTGGGTCTTTCCTTTTTCTTCAAGGGGGTCGTGGAACTCATATGGGGAACCGACACCCGGGTATTCACCCCTCCGGTCTTTTCACTGAAACCGATCCAGATTGGACCACTCATTGTGGGCCAGGTCTATCTGTGGAGCTTTGTAGCAGCCATTGTTCTTCTGTGTGCCTTTGTGGGATTCTTTCAATACACCCGCTGGGGCCTTGCCATGCAGGCCACGGCAGACGATGAAATGGCTGCCCTTTCCCTGGGGGTGAGCGCCCGATTTGTTTATGCCACTGCCTGGGCCATGGCCTTCATGGCAGCTGGCGTTGGAGGGACACTGTTGGGCAATATCAACGGGCTCAACATTTCGGTTGGCTACCTTGGGCTGTTGGTCCTGCCGGCCGTGGTGTTCGGTGGGCTCAATTCAGTGCCTGGGGCCATCGTGGGGGGCATCGTTATTGGTGTACTGCAGAACCTGGCTGGGACATACCTTGACAAGTATTTCCCCGGTGGTGTGAAAGAGGTTGCCCCCTTTGCCTTCATGGCTGTCTTCTTGCTCTTCAAGCCATACGGCCTATGGGGCTGGGAAAGGATTGAAAGGGTGTAGCCTTATGTCCACTACTTTTCTTCCCTGCGGGGTTTACCACGAATACTACCAGCAGGATCATGCATGGTGGCAGTCGAGGTTTGTCAAGGGAAAGATGATTCTTTTGTTAGGTCTTCTTTTCGTAGTCATCCCCCTGGTTGCTGATTCATATGCGCTCAGTGTCTGTAATCTGGTCGGCTATACAATTCTGGGGGCCTTAGGCGTTCAGCTTTTGATCGGTTATTGCGGTCAGATAACCTTGGGGCACTCTGCATTCCTTGCTGTGGGTGCATACACCAGCACGTTACTTGTCTTGGAATTCCCCTGGCCCAAGTTCATGACGGATTGGGGTATTGCCTACCCAATCAGCATCTTTGTTGCCGCCGTCGTGGCAGGCCTGTGGAGTGTACTCTTTGGGCTGCCTTCAGCCAGGGTCAAGGGGTTTTACTTAATCCTAACAACCATGGCCGCACAGTTTATTACTGTTGATTTCATCATCACCCAGTATGTGGCCCAGATCGGAGGTCGCGGCCAGGCCTTTTCCCTGCCTCCAGGAACCATCAAGGTGGGGCCGTGGGTCATTGACAGCGACCTTAAGGTCTATTTCATGATGCTTGTTCTGGTAATCGTGTGCGCAGTCACTATGGCAAACCTGCTCCGGTCCAGGGCTGGAAGAGCATGGGTGGCGATACGCGATAATGATATTTCTGCTGAGGTCATGGGAATTAATATTTTCAAATACAAGCTGTTTGCCTTTTTTGTGGCCGGATTTATTGGCGGAATAGCCGGGGCCTTCTTTATCAGCAACCTTGCAGCCATTAGCCCAGAGCACTTCCCTTGGTTCTGGTCGTTGTGGCTGGTGGGTGTGATTCTGATCGGGGGCGTCGGTTCCATCCATGGGGCCATCTTCGGCTCTGTATTCATGGTAGTGGTTATGGAATTGCTGCAACTGGCCGTCATCCCCCTTGCTGATACGTATCCCAAGCTTTTGATGGATTTTTTGTTCATCAAAGAGGCCGCCTTTGGCCTTGCCATCTGTGTCTTTTTGATATTTGAACCCAAGGGCTTGGCCTATCGGTGGTGGCAACTCAAGAATTATTTCAATCTGTGGCCATTTTCGTACTAAAAACTGAAAAAAAGGAGGTGATGAATCCTGGTCAGGTAAGGATAGTTTTGGAAAACGCTTTTTTCTAACGAACAGGGAGGAAATCATGAACACGAGAAATGTGTGGTTCAAGCTCTTCGCACCGTTGTTTGCCGTGGCGATCCTTTTAGGCATTTCTGCAACGGCGGGGGCTGCATCAATCAATGTTGGTTCGCTCAATGACATGACAGGTGCAACGTCTGACGTTGGCAAAGACTATGCCTTGGGCATTGCTGAGGCCATCCATTATGTGAACGACAATGGTGGCGTCAACGGCAAGAAGATCAAGCTGTATCAGTTTGATTATGGGTACCGTGTGCCTGAGGCCCTCACAAAATACAACCTCTTCAAAAGGCTCAGGTGTGTAGCTATCCTGGGATGGGGAACCGGTGACACCGAGGCCCTGTCACCTACGGTGACCAAGGACAAGATACCCTATGTGTCTGCCTCGTATTCAGGCCACCTCACGGATCCGATGAAAACACCCTACAACCTCTTCTTTGCTACGGATTATTCCACGAACGCCAGGGCCGCTATCACGGCATGGTTTGACAAAAAGTGGCCGAAACATAAGGCTTATCGCCAAAGAAAACCCCGCTTTGCGTGCTCCTACATGTTTGCATCCCCTTACTGTAGCGCCCCCATCAAGGCCATAAAAGATCAGGCCAAGATCTTGGGCTTTGAAATAGGCCCGGATCAGGACGTGTCGCTTTTTGCCATTGACACCAAGAGCCAGATCTTGGGCTTGAAAGAGTTTAAGCCCGATCTGGTCTGGCACGGAAACACCACCATGTCTGTAGCAGCCACGATCAGGGACGCCTATGCCCTGGGTTTGGACGCCGACCATATCGTAAACAACTGGGGCTATGACGAGAACTTGCCACGCCTGGCTGCTGAGGCGGCCGTGGGGGTCATGGGAGTTGCTGTGTGTGCCTTCTTCGGCGAAGATGCTCCGGGAATGGATAAGGTTGTCGAGTACGCCAAACTATACAACCCGGGTGTCCCCATGGAAAAACGACTCATTCGTACGGTGCAGGGATGGGGGGACGTGATGATCCTCTGGGAAGCCCTGAAGCGGGCCGACAAAGCCGGCGACCTAAGCGGCGAGAGCATTCTGAAAAACGGTTTTGAGACCTTGAAAGATTTTGACATCGGACTGGGCGCGCCTCCCATCACATTTACGTCCACGGACCACCGTGTGGCAGGCCAGGTGCCCATCTATGAGTGGACGGGCAGCGCATTCAAACTGGTTGAGCGAGTTGACTTGAAGGGCCGTTGGCCAGACAAATGGGCCGGCGAGTGGATTGGCTGGTAGTTAACTGGATTTCCTGGGAGGTCTGATCTTTGTCGGAGAACGAATCAATCCTGAAGATCAACAACATTGAGGTCAAGTACCACGAGGTGATTCTTGTTCTCAAAGGAGTCTCCATCGAGGTACCCAAAGGGGGCATTGTGGCCCTGCTAGGAGCCAATGGGGCCGGCAAGAGTACTACCCTGAAGGCTATTTCGGGTCTATTGAACCATGAAAACGGAGAGGTGACTGACGGCTCAATTGAGTTCGTGGGCAATCGCATCGACAAGTTAAGAGCCGAGAAGATTGCCAAGATGGGCATCGTTCAGGTGATTGAAGGACGCAGGGTGTTTGAACACCTTACCGTGGAGCAGAACCTCAAAGTGGGTGCACACCTTAGAAAGCACGGCAAGTCGGTAAAAGAGGGGCTGGAGATGGTCTATCACTACTTCCCACGGCTGAGAGAAAAGCGAAGCGAAACCGCAGGTCTTGTCAGTGGCGGGGAACAGCAGATGACGGTTGTCGGCCGTGCCTTAATGACCAACCCCAAGCTGATTCTACTGGATGAGCCGTCCATGGGGCTGGCACCCCTGCTGATACACGAGATCTTCAAGATTATCACGCGGCTCAATCAGCAGGAGAATATCTCTATCCTGCTGGTGGAACAAAACGCAAAACTTGCCCTCAGTGTTGCCCCTTATGCCTATGTTATGGAGAATGGCCGCATCGTCATGGATGACACGGCAGAAAAACTCCGAGAGAACCCAGATATCAAGGACTTTTATCTCGGCCTGACCGATGTTGGAGGCCGGAAGAGCTTCCGGGATGTGAAGCATTACAAGCGAAGAAAAAGATGGCTAACTTAGCCCAAAGATTGCAGTAGGGAGGTATAACATGCGCAAAAGATCTATCATAATGACAGGTTTTGCCGCAGTTGTTCTCATGGCTTTTGTGTCCGCCTGCGCCACAGCGCCAAAACCAACGCAACAGAATTTTCAGACCCCTATGGTTACTCTCGATTCAGTGGAACTGCCCTATTACACCGGGTGGTGGTACTTTTCCAATAAGGTAAAGCCCACCAAAGGAGATGCCGGTAACTACGGTGCACCCTTGGGTCTGGCTTTCGTCTTCAGTATCGATAACCCCAACTCCTATCCCGTCATGTTGGATGGTTTCAAATTCACCATCGCCTTTGACGAGTTTGATGTCAACACTGTCATGGCCTCGGAAACGCAGTGGATCCCTGCCGGAAAGACCAATCAGATTCGCGTCAATGCCACGTTTGATGCAAGGGCAGCACTGCTAAGCCTGATGGTTACAGGCGGCTTCAAGCTCAAGGCCCAGGACATGTCGCCCTGGGACGCCCTTGAAAAATGGTGGCGTGGCGTCTCGGAATACACCATTCCCATCACCGTGAAAGAGGGGGCGGCTGTTTTCAAGGCGGGCGGTGTGACGAATGTGGTTGCCTTTGACGCCACGTTCTCTTAGGAAATGACACAGAAAGACGTGGGCATGCCCGGCTGCGGCTGATTCTGTATGTTGGCCGGACTGTATTGTTCGAGTTCAAGCGGGACAGGGCATGCACACGTCTTTTCTCGAGACTTTTGAAAAATGCTCAATTTTGGTCAAGTTCAAGGAAGGCGAAAAATTTAACCACGGGAATACATTGAGTATTTCGAGGACTACAATTTGAGTCTGACGCCGAAATTGGGCAAAAGAGGACGATTTGCAAAGGTCTCGACAATTCCGCAGAACAGCGGAATTGGATCCGTCGAAGACTGACCCGAGAGGGCGAGGGGCATGGATGCCCCGAGTCAAATCAAGGGATTGTGCGGAGGCAGCCAATCGTGACGGCAACCATTGATCGAACCTCAGGTTATTACGAGCAGCAGCTTGAGACTTTCTCTCCTCAAGACAGGGCAGTCTATGTGAATGCTCAGCTTCAAAAGATAGTCCAGCACGCCTACCAAAACGCGCCTGCCATCAGAAAAAAATTTGACGACAGCAATGTGAGGCCAGGTGACATAGAGGCCGTCAAGGACTTGGAGAGGCTCCCTGTTACCCACAAACACGAACTGGCTGAACTCCAGCAGCAAGACCCCCCGTTTGGCGGTTTTCTTGGTCTGCCTATGGTGCGCCTTAAAAGGATTTGCATGTCGCCTGGTCCCATTTACGAGCCCGAGGACATTCACAGCCAGAATGACCGTTGGACTCAGGCATTTTTTGCGGCCGGCTTCAGGAAGGGTGACATTGGCCAAATTACCTTCAGCTACCACCTGGTACCCCCGGCCTTCTGGTTTGAGGATGCTCTTCACAGGCTTGAATGCATTGCAACGCCAGGTGGGGTCGGCAACACTGAACTTCAAGTGCGTATGATGCACGACCTGAAGGTTACTGGATATATCGGCACTCCGAGTTTTCTCGTAAACGTTTCAAAAAAGGCCAAGGAAGTTGGCTACGACTTGCACAGGGACCTTCACCTTGAGGTCGGGTTTGTGGCAGGCGAGATGCTGCCTGAATCGCTTCGCGATGAGTTGGAGCAAGGCTTTCAAATGGTGGTGCGACAGGGATACGGTACTGCCGATGTGGGGTGCTTGGGCTACGAATGCTACCAAAAGGACGGTATGCACTTTCCTTACAACTGTGTTGTGGAAATTGTTGATCCTGAAACTGGCAGACAGCTCGGCCCCGGCGAGACCGGAGAGATCGTTGCAACGGTCTTTGATGAAGTCTATCCCATGATTCGGTTTGGCACGGGGGACCTTTCCTGTTATTCAGACGAGCCGTGCCCGTGTGGCCGCACAACGCATCGCCTGGTGAAAATCCTGGGACGCCTGGACCAGGTAACCAAGGTCAAGGGGATGTTTATCCATCCGGGCAATGCCGACGAGGTAGCAGCCAAGTTCCCTGAGATCGATCGATGCCAGGTGGTGGTCACACGCGATGCCCACGTAGACCAGATGACGTTTGTCGTTGAACTCAAGGATGGCTGTGAGGCTACGGAAGAACTTGCCGGACGCATCGAGGCAGCCATTCCCCACTCTTTGCGTGTAAGGGGAAACGTCAAGTTCGTTGAAAGGGAAACATTTGCCAAAGATTACAAGAAGATTGACGACAGGAGAAAATGGGATTAGGGTCCGAAATTTGACTCTCACGCGGCCCAGATCTTGCATCGTTGTTCGGCGGATGTGTTCGTCGGATGTGTTCGTCGGATGTGCATCATGATGATCTCGAAAGAATCCCTGAATGGACGGGCCCAGACAATAAACCCTGGTTGAGGCATGAACTGGACTGAACCAAAAACCCCTGTGCGGAAAAGACATCAGCTGGGCGGCCCTGCTATGTTGGCCCGGACAAAATCGGGACCAAAGTGTTTTCATGTCATCCGTGCTTTCTTGTTGCAGATTCTGTTTTTCTTTGCTCTGGTTCCGGTCGTCAATGCCAGCAGCGCCCCTGATAGCCACGGGGCCGACTCAGACCTTGTCCCTGACTCCATTATCAGCATGACTTCAGAAGATGGCCCGGCCCATGCGATTGTCGTGGAAAAGGACACCCAAACTCTGAGCGTTTACGAATATACCGACCGCTTTGTCCTGAAGCACAGGTTTGCCTGTTCTACGGGTGAGGTGCCTGGAAAAAAGAAAACATCTGGCGACCGAAAAACGCCCGAAGGAATCTATCTTTTCACAAAGGCTCACAAAAAAAGAGATTTGAGCCCCATTTACGGAAACGGGGCCTTTGTCATGGATTACCCCAACCTGATTGATCGCAGGGCAAACCGCGACGGCAACAGCATCTGGCTGCACGGGACAAACAAGCCCCTCAAGCCGCGCGATTCAAACGGATGCGTCGCCGTGGAAAACGGCCACATCGACACGCTGGCACGATACATCCGTTTGAACCGGACGGCCATTGTCATAGACAAGAAACTTAACATGGTATCTCATGAAAGCCTTGCAGCGGAACAAGAAGGCCTTAGCCGGTTCTTGGAGGATTGGAAAAGGGCTTTTCTCACCGGAGACAAAACAAAATATTATGCCTTCTATGACCGGGCACCCGCAGAGCTTGACAGTCTGTGGCAGACGTGGAGCCCCATTCGCACTGCATGGCAGGATGCCCGACTTTCCTTTGAAATGAGCCTCAAAAACATGACTCTTGCCAGGGGAAACCCCTCTGTGGTGGCGGTATTCGATCAGGTCATGCACATGGATGGGCTCGCGGCCAGGATAGGCACCAAGAAACTCTTCTTGGAACCCACAGGAAGCACATGGAAGATTGTGGGCGAGGTGCTCCAGGGCGCCTCTTCCAATCCTGAACCCACCAAGCCAGTGGCAAACGCCCTGGCCCGCCTGGACAGACTCCAAAAAGACCACAAGGAGACTTCCAGGCTCATCGCCGATTGGGCAGATGCATGGAGTTCCAAAGATATTGGGCGATATCGAGCGTGTTATGCAGACGATTTTTATTCCAGGAAAATGGATCTGGATGCCTGGATTCGTTACAAAAAAAATCTGAGCAAGCGCTACGACTCAATTCAAGTCTCTGTCGAAGACCTTCAGATCCGCGAAAACTCGGATCGAACAACTGCAACCTTTGTGCAGCGGTACCGTTCAAGCGGACACCTGTCTGTGGGCATGAAGACCATTCGCCTTAAGCGCCTCGGAGGACAATGGAGAATCTATCGGGAGATGTGGCTCGGCAGCCTCATCAAGTGAGAGGTCGTGCCCCGGCACCCAAAGAATCCAAGTCGTGGACTGTCCTGTTGATTGGAGAATTGGGCAAGACGGCCTCGTTTCGTATCAGCAGGCCACTGATTGTGACCTTATCTGTTTGTGCATGCACAGCCTTGGCTCTTTTTCTCATCGCAATGGCGTCCTATCAGGCAATGCGTACGGAAAACCATGGGCTGAAAAGGGATCTGGGCAAAGCGAGAGCAGATCTTGTTACGGCCGATGAAGCAAAGGACAGGGCCCTTGTCAACTTGATGCTCCTGAAAGCGCAGGCAAAGCCTGCGAAAGCGCAGGCAAAGCCTGCGGACAAACCAAAACCGAAAAAGGACGTGCCTGCCGCGCCTCACAAGAAGCCGCCGGTGCTGAAAGCGGCTGCCACTACCGATACCAAAGGGAATGAACCCAAGAAAGCCAAACCGTCCCAGGAGGCTCCACAGGCCCAGCCAGGCTACACGGCCGAAGCCACGGAGACAACCATGGAGGACGGCCTGTCAGTCGGCAAACTCGAGATTTGGCAAGAAGGCGAGAGTAGTTCCGTAAAATTTCAGTTCAGCCTGAAGAATACCAACTCCCAGGGAACGAAGGTTAGAGGATATACCTTTGTTGCTCTCAAACCCGAGGCCGGGGGTCAAGCGGCTGTCAGAATCTCACCGTGGACTCCACTGAAGGATGGAAGACCAGACATGTTTAAGAGAGGCCAGTACTTTTCCATAGCGCGATTCAAGTTTGTTCGTGGCTCGTTCCCTGATTTGAGCGCTATAAATCGCTTCCAAACCGCCACTGTTTTCGTGTATTCAGAAACAGGCAACCTGGTGGTTGAAAAGGACTATGTCTTAGAGGAGGCGTTGCGCTTGTGAGGTTGTTTGTTATGTCTAGGTTTTTCCCGAAGACAGGGGTCTTATTGCTGGTGCATCTTGTCGTTGCCCTGTGTTTGATGCCTGGTGTGGGGTGGGCCAAGGAAAATCAGAAGGTCTTTTTCCAGGGCACGGATCACGAACTTCACGTTTACAGGACATACGGCAAAGCGCCCGGCAAGACCCTGCTTCTCATAGGTGGCATCCAGGGGAACGAACCTGGAGGGTTCTTGTCAGCGGACCTATACGCAGATATGGCTCTGGCCAAAGGTAACCTCATCGTGGTGCCGAGGGCAAATTTTTACTCTATTTTGCTGAATCGCCGCCAGGTGAATGAAGACATGAACAGAAAATTCGGCCAGAGTTCTCAAGAGAACTACGAGGCAAGGATTGTTGCTATCCTGAAACAGCTCATTTCTGAAAGCGACTGTCTGCTCAACCTCCATGACGGCTCTGGGTTCTATTCCGAACGCTGGGAAAGCGTCACGAGAAATCCCAAACGGTACGGGCAATCGATCATAGCCGACTGCGACACCTACACCGTCCCGGAAACCGGCAAGACCTTGCGTCTGGGAGATATGGCCCGGTATGTAGCAGAAAAGGTCAATGCCAACATAGACGAACCGAAGCACCAATTTCATTTCAACAACCATCGCACCATCGAGGCGGGCACACTGCACCCTGAGCAACGGAAATCTGCAACATACTATGCCCTGTACAAGTGCGGGATCCCTGCCTTTGGCATCGAAACCAGCAAGTCTCTGATCCTTGAGACAAAGGTGCGCCATCACAACCTTGCCATCAACGCATTCATGGAGTTCCTCGGTATTGTGCCGGAGACTCCCGGCATATATCTGGACCCACCTGTCATGCGATACATAGTAATGGCCGTCAATGACAATATACCTTTTGCCATTTCAAACGGACACACCCTGCGTATCAGCAAGGGTGATGTGGTAAATATCTCCCATGTTGAGGCAAACTACAAACGCGGTCTTGTCGCAGACATCCGGCACTACGGAACCTTTAACGATATGCACAAGCCGATCCGAATTGTGCGCCCAACTCAGGTCGTAGTGCGCAAGGATCAACATCCGTGCGGTATGATCAACATAGTTCTTGGAGCAAGCCAGGCCCGGGCTCATACTGTCTCCGCATTGCCGGAAGTGCTTTTTTTCGAGACCAAGATCAATGGCAAGGAACATCTCTTCATGAACAACGACCATGCGAAACTGGTCAGGGGGGATAGATTCGAGTTGGTTGACGTGACCACAAATTTGGCAGACCATTCAGAAATTGTCGTGAACTTCAAGGGATTTGTGGGCAACAGAAAGAACAACACGGGAGAGGATAGGGGCTACGTGATACATACGGGCCGAGACCTGTGGAAACGGTATTCTGTAGCCGGGGCCGGGCGCAAGTACCCTGTTGTGGTTACCCGCGACCGGACTGTCCTGGGCCGGATATTCGTCGAGCTTGCAGAACCTGTATTTGACTACATTATCCTGCAGGTAAATCATGATGTCAAACGTTGCCTCTTCCCCGGGGATTCCGTCACTGTACGTCCAGAGGATGCCATCAATGTGGTTGACATCAAGACGAACGTTCCGACAAACGAGGGTGTTCAGGCCTTCTTGAAGGGGGCCGGGACCAAAATTCGGATTTTCTCCGACGGTTTTGCCGTTCCTTGGAAGATGGGGTCAGAGCTGATTCGTCATAAGAATAAATACGGAATCGTGGTTCAAAGGGAGCACATCATTCTCGGGTCGATCTTTGTTGATCTCGACATCGGTGAACGTCATGGCGGATAAATCAAAAGACCTTTCGATCATCGATAAAGATCTAAGGGTGGAAGGAACGATTCATGCCAGAGGGAAACTGCTCATCGGAGGCCAAGTAGAAGGCGCCCTTGTCGGAGACAAAGTGGTCACCGTGCAAGGAAGCCGTGTCATTGCCTGGGCAAAGGTGCAAGAGATGGTTATTGGTGGTGAGTTTGAAGGTGATATCACGGCATATAGGAGGCTGAGGATACTGCCTACAGGCAACCTCCGTGGAAACATTATTTACAAGGACCTCATACTTGAACCTGGAGGTAAATTCAACGGCGTGGCCAAGCCAATTGAGTCTGACAATACGATTTTGGCAAAAGACACAGGCTCTCCAGCCGAGGATCAATACCCCCCTTCATAGGCAGACCGCAGGTTTTGAACTTGTGTGCAAGAGTCCTTCCAGGACTCGCTTTAAGCTAAACCCCTCAGGTTTTGCCCTTGAAACCGACAGTGGCACTGTCGCCTTCCACTATTACCGGGACCTTACGTCTGCCACCTGAAAATTTCAGCATTGCTTCAAGTTGTTGCGGATCATGCACAACATTCAGATAGTTCACTTTCTTTCCTTGCTTGGCAAAGGCCTCACGGGCTGCTGTAGTGTGAGGTCAGGTGTCTTTTCCGAAAATGAGAACTTCTTCAGGCATTTGCTTCCTCCCTGTGGCTTATTGGTCAGTGCTGAGGCAATTACCATGAATGCCTCCACGGATCAACTCAAGAATCACGCTCCGGCGTCTGGCATAGCGAAATTCTAACAGCACGGCAATGAAGCGCGATCCCGACATGTCGGAACAGACGGATTTTTTACGCAACCGTCATCATGTCTTCGATTCAAGGGATCGCAAGGCGTTTTCTGGCCGCCAGGGGGGGCTTGCAGCCACATAGATCGCCCTTGATTTTGGGGGCCAAGTGAAGTAAAAAGTATATAAAAGGCCGGTGTAGCTCAGCGGTAGAGCAACTGATTCGTAATCAGTAGGTCGCGGGTTCAATTCCCATCGCCGGCTCCAAGAAAAATCAGAAGGTTGGCCAATGTGGCCGGCCTTTTTTGTTGATACTGGCTGGGATCGCAGGACCCCAGGAAGTCCTCAGCGGCCGTTCCAAGACGTTGCGCAAGACTCTCACCTGTTAGGCGGCAGGGTTTTGACTAGGTGGACATCCGTTCCGAGCGTTCTTGGCGGGGAAATGGAAGGGGCCGTTCGTGGAGAGGATGCGCAGGGCTTGCTGATTAGGACCAAATCGCTTATGTGTTGCAGGGAATGTTTCATGGTGTTAGAAGTCTGATTTGAATGCTAAAATTGAAAACACTTTAGGCGCGTCCGGAACGAACGTGCGAGACCTTTGAAAAATGCTCAATTTCGTTCAAGTTCAAGGAAGGCGATAATTTTAACCACAGGAATACATTGAGTATTTCGAGGATTAGAGCTTGAGCCAGACGCAGACACGGAGTGAAGCATAGCGCTCAATTGAGCGAAAGAGGGCGTTTTTCAAAGGTCTCCGTGCAAGTACACTACTAACGTTACCCTTGGGGAGAAAAAGACATGAGCAAGAAATTAATTGGTATCGGGTTCGGGCTTATCGGTGTTCTATTGCTTTGGACAGGGGTGTCAATCTATCCTGACTGGCTTTGGTTCGAAAATTTGGGCTTTTCGCCTGTTTTCTGGACCATGCTTTTGAGCAAATTCGGGTTCGGTTTGTTGGTTTGGTTGCTTTTGATTGTTATTATATTCGTCAACCTTTACGCCGCAAAACGGTTAAACCCGGGTGACGGGCCAGGAGTGGCCTTTAAAGCCTCGGACGGTTCTGTTTCCCAACTTGGCCTTTCAGGCAGGGGTCTTAATTCTCTCCTCTTGGCATGTATTCTGATTCTCAGTTTTGTTATTGCGTCGAAGGGCTCCTATCAATGGGATGCGCTCCTGCGATATCTCTATCAGCAACCTTTTGGCAGCACGGACCCCATTTTTAACCGAGACATCAGTTTTTATGTCTTTTCTCTTCCCTTTTATATTTTTGTCCGAAACGGGTTGCTCGTTCTTTTCATCTTTGCTGGTCTGGTCACTATGGGTTGGTATCTGCTGCGTGGTGCGCTTCAAATAGAGGGTGAATTTAGTCAAGCCGAGGGCGTCCCAGCCTCTTTACCTAAGATTACCATTGCACCAAAGGCCAAAAAGCACCTTATTTTCTTGGGAGGAATCATTGTTCTACTGCTGGCCTGGGGTCATTACCTGAAACTGTATGGGCTGTTATATTCTACACAGGGACCTGCCTTCGGTGCCAGCTATACCGACGTCCACGTCAAGATCCTGGCCTATAAGGCTTTGATCATTGTCTCTGTGGGCTTTGCCTTGGTCCTTTTTGTTAACGCCTTTAAATTCAGGCCAAAATTAATGTGGTGGAGTGGTGGAGTCTGGCTGGGGGCTGCGTTGGTGTTTGCGATCCTGCTCCCCATGCTGGTACAAAAACTTATCGTTAAGCCGAATGAATTGGATAAAGAATCACCCTACATCGCCCACAATATCGAGTATACTCGTGAGGCCTATAATCTGAACAGGATAAAAGAAGTCGATTTTGAAGTTAATGATACATTGAGTGCCGAAGACATCAAGAGGCATGATGTAACGATTCAAAATATCAGGATCTGGGACGAGCGCCCTTTACTCCAAACCTACAAACAGATTCAAAGCATACGGCTATATTATGATTTTAACAATGTAGATGTAGATCGTTACCTAATCAATAACCAATATCGACAGGTCATGTTGGCTGCCCGGGAGTTGGTGATAGACCAACTTCCTCCCCAAGCAAATACTTGGGTAAATAGACATCTCATCTATACCCACGGCTACGGATTGGCCTTAAGCTCCGTGAGTGTAGTGACCAGCGAGGGGCTGCCCCGCCTCTTGATCAAAGACGTGCCGCCTTCCTTTGAACCTGACTTAAAAATAGAGCGCCCCGAGATCTATTATGGAGAAAAAACGGACGAGTATGTTCTTGTAAAGACGAAGACCAAGGAATTTGACTACCCCAAGGGGGACAAGAATGTCTACACTATCTATCAGGGAGGGGGGGGTGTCCCGATCAAATCCTTTTTCAGAAGGCTTTTGTTTGCCGTTGAATTCTTGGATCCCCAAATACTATTTACCACGTATCTAAACCCAGAGAGTAGAATAATGTTTAACCGCCGGATTGACAGGCGGGCGAGTCTGATTGCCCCATTTCTCGATTATGACGCTGATCCTTACCTGGTTGTCTCCGGGGGAAAGATCTATTGGATTCAAGACGCCTATACGACCTCTGATATGTATCCCTATTCTCACCGATCTTATGGCCGGTTTAGAAACAAAGGAGTGAACTACATCCGGAATTCGGTCAAGGTGACTATCGATGCATATAACGGGGATGTGGTTTTCTACATTCTTGATGAAAAAGATCCTATTGTTAAGACCTATTCGCGGATATTCCCTGATCTATTCAAGCCTTTCGATCAAATGCCTGCTGATCTGAAAAAGCACATCCGGTACCCAAGGGACCTCTTTGAAATCCAAGTGGATACCTACACGAAATATCACATGGAAGATGTCCAGGTCTTCTATAACCAGGAAGACCTCTGGCAAATCCCTGATGAGTTGTATGGTGACAGCAGACAAGAAATGGAACCCTACTATATCATTATAAAACTGCCAGAAGAGGAAAAGGAGGAGTTTCTTCTGATGACCCCCTTCACCCCTTCCAAGAAGGACAATATGATTGGCTGGCTGGCGGCCAGAAGTGACCTGCCCAATTACGGGAGTCTGTTAGTCTACAAATTACCCAAGGAAAAACTGGTGTATGGCCCGATGCAGATTGAGGCCAGGGTGGATCAGCAAACAGAGATCTCCCGGGAGTTGAGCTTATGGGGTCAGAGAGGTTCCAGAGTCATCAGAGGCAACCTTCTGGCCATTCCCATCGGTGATACATTTATCTATGTAGAGCCGGTTTACTTGGAAGCAATACAGGAAAAACCCGAAGTGTCCTCAACAGGAGCACCTCAAGGGAGAGGCTTTGGAAGGTCCAGGGGAAGAGGTAGGCCGACCTCTTCACAACAGGACACAAGGGGCGCTTCCTTGCCGGAATTAAAAAGGGTTATTGTGGCTTTTGGCAATCGCCTCGTCATGGAGGAAAATCTTGATAAGGCCTTAAGAAGTGTATTGAGCGGGCAAATATTGTCCAAACAATTGGCTTCCCCATATATTGCCCAAACTTTGGATACTTCTAATCTGGGAGTGTTGGCCCTGAGACACTACAGTAAAGCCAAGGACTACTTGCGCCAAGGCAATTGGGCTGAATACGGGAGGGAACTGGAACACTTGGAAAAAATCCTAAAAGAAATATCTGGCATAGCCAAGGAAGAGAAATAACGAAAAACGCGGACGTTTGAATACACCGTTTTGCATGATTCATATGGAAACAACCGGCAATAGTCTTGACGACTTCGCAAAAAGTCCGAATTAGACGGCAAAGCAAAAAGCTCCAAATTCAAGGCACAGGCCCAGGAGGGCCAGTTGGAGGTTGGAGGAGCGCTTCGCTTGAGGTTGGAGGCGCAGGCCACAAAATTCAGAATAACAACGCCGAAGGCGTTCACATTAACTTTAGGCATTTTAGGCACTTTAGCTCACTTTAGGCACTTTTTCTACTAATGACGAAGGATGCAGCGCAACGCAGTCCCGCTTCCAGCAGGAGCAAAGACCAACGACTATTCCCCGCAGGGGACTGGATTTTTTTCAATGCCGGTATCTCCCGGCATTGAAAAAGGCTAAATTCTCAGCGCCCCCTGTGCCTCTGTGTGAGCAAAAAAACAAGAAGGATTAGAGTACTAGATGATAAGTATCAGGAAGATCGGCGTGATACGACGTGGCTATCGCCATCTGAACCGCTACCGCCAGATTGTAGGCGCCCTGATCAAATATGGCTTTGAGGATCTGATAGGTACCCTCAAGATAGAGGAGTACTTTGAAATGGGCCTTGAGCTGATTTCCCGCAAAAGGCGGGAGCGGGTAGAACGGCTCACCCGGGCCGAGCGAGTGCGTATGGCACTGGAGGAACTCGGCCCTACGTTTATCAAACTGGGACAGATACTGTCCACCCGACCAGACCTGATTCCCGTAGAATTCGTGCGGGAGTTTCAAAAACTACAGGATAACGTCGCTCCCTTTGCCTACGATGACGTGAAACAAATCGTTGAAGAGGAATTCAACCGGCCTCTCAAATCTGTGTTCCGGACCTTTGAGGAGTCTCCCCTAGCGGCAGCCTCCATTGGGCAGGTTCATCGAGCACAGCTGCAGGACGGCGAAGATGTTGTAGTTAAGGTTCAACGGCCAGGCATCCGCAAGGTCATTGAGGTAGATTTGGAGATAATGCTCCATTTGGCCTCGCTCATGGAGCGGCATGTTGAGGACGTGGAGATACACAGTCCTACCCGAATCGTGGCTGAATTTGCGCGCTCCATTGAAAAGGAGATTGATTATACCGTTGAGGCTTCCCACATGGAGCGCTTTGCAACCCAGTTTCAGGGAGACATGTCCATCTATGTTCCAAAGGTGTTTCGTGACCAATCCACAGGGCGCGTGCTCACCACGGAATATGTCGACGGCATCAAGGCCTCTGACATCGATCGCATAAACAAGGCGGGTCTGGATCGCAAAATTATTACAGCTCGCGGGGCCGACTTGATCCTGAAACAGATCTTCGAGCATGGCTTTTTCCATGCCGACCCTCATCCGGGCAATATTTTTTTCCTTGCTGATAATGTGATCTGTTATCTGGACTACGGGATGATGGGACGCATCGGCCGGCGGACCAGGGAAGATTGTGCCGAACTCATACATGCTCTTGCGAAAAGGGATGAATCAAAAGTCGTGCGTACACTTTTGAAACTTGTGGAATATGATGACCCACCAGCTGTGCACCTATTGGAACGGGATGTGGCCGATTTTGTGGGGCGACACCTGTATAAACCGCTTCATGAGATACACATGGGAAAGCTACTGCAGGAACTTTTGGAACTGCTTTTCCGCCACCGACTGAAAATCCCCCAGGATTTGTTTATCATGTTCAAGGCGTTGACCACATGGGAAGGCGTAGGCCTATCAATGGACCCGGATTTCCAGATAATGCAAAGGGCGGCCCCATTTGTCGAGCGGCTGAAAATGGCGAGGATGCACCCCGAGCGGATTGCAGACGAAATGTGGGAATCGGGCATCGACATCATGCAATTTTTGCGAGACCTTCCTGCCGAACTTCGTGAGATCTTGATGCAGATAAAGCAGGGCAAGATCAAGATAGAATTTGAGCACCGGGGGCTCGAGCCAATGCTGACAACACAAGATCGGGGCAGTTATCGCATTGGTTTCTCTATTATCGTAGCAGCTCTTATCCTGGGCTCCGCCCTGATGGTTCTTGCCAAGATACCTCCCTTTCTATTCGGCATCCCGCTCATTGGTCTCATCGGTTTCGTAGTAGCCGTTATCATGGCAGGCTGGCTATTCATACGATCTTGAAATTAGGTTCACTCTCCTTCCCCTATCTCTCACAGAGCTCGCAGAGACGCCGAGTTTTTGAGAAGATTTCCTGACCCCAGTTAAATAGACATGGTATTTAACGGGGCAGGGAGGGAAAATCCCCTCAAATCCTGCTCCAGCAGGACTGTCGCGGGACATATTCTATGCAAGCAATACCCTGTTAGCCTCTCTGGACCGGTATACACCATCTGTTGAATCTCCGAGGCTCCGTGGGCTCGAGCGATCCTGAGCCCTTCGATAAGCTCTGGGTAAACTCAGTCGAAGGGAAGCGGGCGAGAGAAGGCCATATTCGGACATTCAGAACCACTCACTCCCCGACCTGCAAAGCTGAGACCCCTTGCAATGATGATTTTACCCCCGAAAATCTTATTCCGAGGACTCAGAACACCTATTTTGGGAGATGTTATCTTTAAATATCAATGGGCTAGCTTGGCCCCAGCCCAAATCAGACAAATCGCCAAATCACAGTTTCTTTTCTTCGCTTCTGCCTTGATTCCTGCCCGAACAAGGTAACCTATTGACAACAAAGCAGTCTTTTGATATGTGGTCACCAGAGGAAACAGATGACTGTTCCACCTAACTAAGCTGGCGCTATGAATCAGACACAATATACTCCTCAATTCGGGATGGGGAAAAGAGGGGACGCCCGCTTAAGCATCCGTCCTCATGAGATTGCAGACTACTGCCGGTTAAAGACGGTGAGCAAAGCACAAATGTCCAAATGTCACGGTCGTCCCCCAAACTCACAAGTGAACGACTACAAACTTATCGAGCCTTAGGCGAGAAACTGGAAAACTAAAGGGCGTCCCTAAGTTTCTCCCAAACATCGGTTTTGTCCTTATTCAAGGGTTGACCCCAAGTTTTACAAAACAGCGCCTTAAAGTGCTCTGAAATAGTTAAGCAATCTCTGCACGAGCGTCCCCCTTTAGTCCCCCTTTACATATTTATAGCTCTTCCCTTGTCATCTAAGACACTTAGCTTGGCCCGACCCCAGAAACAAAGTTAAAATGTGAAGAGCGTCCCCTATTATTTCCCGATGTTGGGCCACTCCATTCACGCATATATTTTCTTATCGTATCTCTCACTTACAATTTACATCTCATTTTTTTATTATGTATTATTAATGTAAGAATATAGTGTCTGTTAAAGAACGATTCTGCATAAAACTCATGTAAATCACCATTCATATCAGGAAGGCATAAGGCAAACTCTCCTACCGGCCCGCCCCTGTGTTTTGTTGTATTGTCATCAATATCCTTGAGAACTATATCCCTTGATATAACAGCAAATTGAGTTTCAAATAGTTTTGACCTAATAAAATGCCTGCATCTATGTTCCTGGTCGTCTGGTTTTGTCATCCACCAGGCAGTGCTCACCACAAATACCATAGGGATATCATGGCTAAACTGAACAAATCGCCTTAACGTTGTGACATATGAAGCCTTATATTCCTTTTTAAGCATCTCGATGCTGTCCCATTCAGGGGTTGTATCCAAAGCGTCCCTCGTGAAAACATTCCCCCCAAACATCAGACCAGATGCACCAAAATGGGCCTCGGCCTCAAGTGTATTTTGGAAATCGGGGTCTAATGTCTGTGCAGTATCTCCAAGAAAAAAAGGCCGGTGCCATTCAAGAATACTATGAGTCGTATCGTGAAAGGATGCCCATTTCTTTTTTGGTTCAGGTAAGGTTTCGTCAACAAGGATTCGTTCCCTACCGGTATCAGGTAGCCATAATGCAGCCAATTTGATAGTTTTTTTTATCTTTGACAGAATTTTTCCTTTGACCTTTACCTTATGCTGGAACCGTCTTAAAAGACCGGGATCTTCTAAATCATAGAATT
>SDBT01006579.1_pt1 | contig 19244 bp, 17 predicted proteins | sample 2277101 | NCBI WGS metagenome assembly SDBT01 (sample SAMN10404973, study PRJNA504765) | marine sediment metagenome | isolation source: marine sediment core GS10_PC15, 103 cmbsf | place: Arctic Ocean: Southern Knipovich Ridge | collected 2010 | reverse complement strand
GGTACATCCGGGTTCACCCTTTAACTTCTTCAAGAATTCTGGAACCTCCCCTCCGGCATCCGCAATTGCCATATTCTTCATCTGTTGACAGATATGAGGATACTCTTCAGCAATATTTTTTTTGAGTTTGGGATCGCTTTCCAAATCATAAAGAAGAGGACTTTCACCCCAGAGATAAGCGTTATACCAGTAGCGCTTATTACGAACCATCACAAAAGGTCCCCAGCCACAGGTAACATGACCGTGCATTTGGCCCACCTTGCCTAGGGCCAAAGGCCAAACATCTTTTCCATCCATAGGCTTTTCTGGCTTTATTCCTAATCGGGCAAGAATGGTAGGAGGTAGGTCATAGTTATAAACTAAATTCTCACAGGCTGTACCAGCTCCCTCTCCATCTGGATGGCGAATCATTAAAACCAAATCAGCGATCTCCCGGGACATGGGATGACCTTGTTTTCCTACCAGATTATGCTCACCGATGCAATGTCCATGGTCAGATATTACAGCGATAAGGGTATCATCCGTCAAGCCCAAATCTCTTATTTCGTCGAGGAAGTACCCCAGCCAGCGATCCACCAGGGTTACCTCTCCAGCATAGTTTGCCTTAAGGCGCTTTAATATACGGGGGCTAAGCTGGTCAGCCCTGCCATAAAGAGAGGCTAAAAAATCGATGCTATCATCATCAGGATCGTACAGCCTCCTATAAGAGATGGGTGGATCCCAGGGCTCGTGAGGGTCAAAAGAATCAAGCACCAAGAAAAACTTTTCTGCATCTTGATTCTGCTCCAGCCATCGGGCTCCTTCTCTAAAGACCTGAGCAGGGAAATAATCCTCTTCGCAGTCTCTATCAGCCACATTTCTTAGGTACTTACCAATAAAATTTGCAAACTTTCCCCCCAGTCCTCCTGCTTTTCCCCTTAGATTCTCAGGGATGTATCTTTCAATCTCTTGCCGGGATGGATAAAGTCCTGAGCGATAAGGATCGCTCTCTTGACCTCTTATCCAGGTCCACTCATTAAAACCACGATGAAAGTTCATTGATGGTTTAAAATGATGATAGGTATCACTTATGAAGGCTGTGCGGTAGCCATGGCTCTGCAAAATTTCAGCAATGGTATCTCGCTCCTCAGAAACGGGGCCCCAACCGTTGGCACCCTTGAAAAGATTACCCTTGTAAGCCTTATGATTCAGGAAGGGAAAGATACGGCAACCTGTCTGTAGAACTCTTCGTACCTGTAAAGTAGGAAGTGACCCTGGGTAAGCATGAGTGAAGAGCACTGACTCTTTAGCTAAAGAGTCCAGGTAAGGTGTCTTGATCCACCTATTTCCATAACAACCCACATGGTCCTGTCTTAAACTATCGATAATTATGAGTACTACATTCATCCTAGTTCCTCCTCTTAATTTTATTTTCTGTAATTCAAGATTTTGCTCCTTGAAAAAGTTTAACAAAAAGTGAAGAATAAGGCAGTTCAAAGTCTCTCTTGATTCAATTATACAGCAAATTCGTTCTTTGTCTAAAATTGGGAATTGAATCATCTATGGTCTAAGCAAGCGGGTAAGTGTTAAATCATACAAAATCTAACCCAAATCTGATATGTTGCTCCTTGGCTAGATCAAAAGGATAAGGTCTTCTATCTCTTTAGTACCTAGGAAAAGGAGGAAAGAAGGCAATACCTACACGAGAAAATGTGAAACACGGGTCAATAAAATCACGACCTGGTCCCATTTATTTATTATTTTGAGCGATTATTGCTTTGGCTGTGAAATAGCCAATAATAGCACCAAAAAAGACATCCGAAACCCAGTGGGCATTATCATTGACTCTGGAAAGAGCGGTTAGAGTGGCGATACCGTACGCCAATGGCGCGACAAACGCCTTATCCGGATACTCTGAAGCTATTACAGTCGCTATGGCAAAGGCAGAAGATGAATGTCCGGAAGGAAAAGATAGATTAGAAGTAGAAAAACCGGGCCCATCCCATGCATTATATGGGTTTCCGCTGCTGGGTCTGTGTCTATGTCCAATAAACTTTATGGCTTGTACAATAATACCAGAAACCACAAAACTCTCTAGACTCAATAGAGCAGTCCTTTGAGCTTTCTGATTTTCAAAAAAGTGACCGTAAAGATAGAGCGCGCCTAAACCCGGCAGGGTATATCTGCCGTCGCCAAAGGGTTTGGCAAACTCTGAAATTCTGTCACTGGTACTAGTGCGATTCTCCTGTACCCAATTCTGTATTTTTTGATCCTGAGTATATAACCCTGCTGTTATCCCTACTACGAGCGAAACTTTTATCCAATCTGAGCTTTGCCAGCGAGACGGTGAGATGAGGATGCTTTTTATGTCTGATATGTATGCCTCGAAATAATCTCCATTTAGCTTGAGTCCTCTGGAGTAGTCTTGTTTTATCTGGATTGGCCGATAAGGAGGCTTAGATGAAAGCTCAGGCTCAAGTGATTGAGTGAAAGATGCACCAGTAAGGCCAGCTATTAATAATAATGCAACGAGACAACTTCTTAAGATTATCCTGAGCACGTTTTTACCTCTCCTCGTAATTACCCAAAGTAATCACACTCCAGGAACTATGTCAATCTAATTATATACGAAACTGCTGTTTATTCAAATCGAGGAAGACATACATGCTGGGTTGGTTATCAAGAATCAAGACCTGACCCCATTGGTTTTGGATGGTTAGCTTGACTTTTCTCGTAATGTGATATAATGAAAATAACCTTGTATCATACCGTTTTAATCAGGGAGGTTAAACTATGTGGTTTGGGATAGTGCTGGTAATTGTAGGGATTCTTCTTCTATTAAAGACTCTCGGCGTTCCCATAACCGGAAACCTGTGGGGAATTTTCTGGGCATTAGTTCTGTTAGCGATTGGAGCTAGCATCATCACCCGACGAACCAAGTGGGGCCTGGGACGGGATTTTCCCTTCTGGCATCACCACGCTCACAGCCAAAAAGATGCAATAGAAGCTCTTAAGAGACGCTACGCGCGGGGAGAAATCACTAAAGAAAAGTTCGAGAAAATGAAGCAGGACCTGGCGGGAGAATAAATTGAAAAGTCCAGGCCTGGCAGATAAGTTTGAAGGCTGAAAAGCAATTAGGAGTCTTGAGGATAATTTGAGAAGGATTTTTTCAGGATAACCTTAAGAAAAACCTTGCTAGATTGTAGAAAAAGAGGATTATTATGGCTAATAACATCCCTGAGTTAGGAAGAAGAAAAGAGACTGACCGCCGACTCTCTTTCGGAACCTATTTGGTCATTATCTTAATTATGATAGCTTTATTAGTTGCCGTATTTGTCTCAATGGGACTCTATCTCTGGTCTCAGGATATGCCCTGGAGAGTTCAATATTCCGTTGATTGGGGTCCTTACAATGGTCCCTGGTTTCTACTTCCTCTGACTGGGTGGGTTATAGCTGTAGTGGCAATTGTAATTGCTCTGTCCGTTATTCATTGGTGGTACCAATGGCAATTATACAGTAGACGAAATGACCACATCGAGCGAGCCAAACGGCTCAAAATGAGCCTTTCCCGCTGGCTGAAAGAAGAACATCAGATTGACATGGCTGACTGGGTCGGCTCTGATATGCAGCTCATTATCCGAGAGCAATTCCGCAGCATTGCTTTTTTCGTCCTATGGGTCGTTTTCAGTTACACCTTCGGTCTGGTGGGGTCCATCCTAACTCTGGTTTCCTGGTACTGGCTTACTTACGATTACGCTATTCACGAGCGGGGGGAGTTGGAGTTCTTTCACCGTGTATCGGTAAAACTAAAGGAAAAAGGAATCTCTTTTGATGCTGGGATTTTGCGGCCACTAATTCCCCGAAATATAGCTTTGTATATTGTTTTGATGATTATTCCTGGAGTCAATATTGTCTGCGGTATATGGTGGTGCTACGTGCTTTTCCGCGACCCGAACCTTCACTTTGAAACACATGAACACTGGGAATGTCAACTGGAAAGAATTACAGGAAAGCCTGGTCCGCCGGCGACCTCTGAATTACCTCTGGACATCCTCAAAGAACGCTACGCCAAGGGAGAAATTACTAAAGAAGAATTCAAGAGAATGAAAAAAGACCTTTCTGCTGAGTAAAAAAGAGAGCCTTTCATAGCTGCCGAAGTGAAACATCTCCGCTCTTACCCCTCCTTATAGTATGATTCCACTAGATTTTTGTCATAAGGCGCTCTTCTTTCTGCGCATATTCTTCTTGCGCATAATTGACAACTTTCAAATCTAATCTTTGCAGGAAAGGATATCCCTGATACAGATTTATTAGGAATCATTAGGAAACTATCGGTCAACTTAACTCCAATTAAATCCTCTACATTGCCAAAGAGTGAAAACAATTGTTTCTGTTGTTCTATTAACCACAAATCCTGGCCTCCTGCTCCTGGTGCCATTGATGAGGTGTCCCCAAGAGCATATTTCCTCTTCAAATAATCCCTAAGATATTTCAGGCCAGTTTCTAAAACCATACCTTTGATGGTATCCAGCCAGAATTGTCTAATGAAATCATCAGATGGAGTTGCTATATCATCTAATTCCCTCCCGCATGTGGCAATATAGGGAAAAACTCTCTCCACTTTATCCAGGTTAACCCGCAGAACCCGGCTGCTAAATGTTACCCCTCCCATCTTCACTGTATCGTAATCTCTAGACTGAATATAGGAGACTTTATAAACAGCTTTGGGACTAGCTATAGGAGTAACCGTCTCGACCAGGTCTTGAATATCTCTTGCATCTTCACTCCCTTTGCCTACATGTAATCTGGAAAGAAGTGTATTTATCTCTGGTTCGAAAGGTATATTATCTAGTATTTCCATATCTTAATCTCTCCAGCATAACCGCAGTATGCAGCTAAACTTTTTATTTCAATCATCGATTTTGTCTCCTTTTTGTAATTTGTGCCTTCTATGAAACTATGCTTCTTCTGTCCAGCGAAAGACAAAAGAGGCAAGAATTGCTGTAGCGGCAATCCAGATAATTAGACCTAGTAAATCCAGGGAAATATCGCTGAAGGAAGCTCCTACGATGAGAGATTTCCTTAAGGCATTAACCAGATAAGTGCTGGGCAGGACACCAGATATTGCTCGAACAATCCCGGGCAGGATACTGGCTGGGAAGAAGACGGGCGACAGAAAAAGCATAGGAAAATAGAATATATTAATTGTTCCTTCGGCGGCATTAGATGTTTTGGCAATTGAACCTACCAAAAATCCGAATGAAGCAAAAGTGAGCCCTCCTAGGATAAGGATAGTGCCTAGTTTTAGGGGGTCTATGAGAAACTTCACCCGAAAGGCGAAGGCGCCCACGCTTATGATAATCGCTGCCTGGAGCAAAGCAAGTAAGGCACTTCGAAACATGAAGGCAAGACCGTAATAAAATTTAGGCAGAGGAGTGGTAGCCAACTTTCGCAGCAGAGCTCTGTCCCTTTCCCGCGGAATGCCACCTCCCACTCCAAAGAGACCAGCGGCCATCAAAGCCATGGTCAAAGCTCCCGGAATAAAGAAGGCGCTATAGGAAGCATTCTCTACACTTTCTTCTCTCTCTATCCCCCTAAGGTCTATCTCCATAGGAAACCTTTCCAGACCCAGAGTGCGCCTACTTATCTCTAAGCCAATCTGTTGAAAAACAGAACTGATGATCTGAGCGTTTTGTGTCTTAGTTTTATCGTAATAAACAGTAAGGTTAGCTGCACCAGCAAAAAGAGAAGAGGAAAAACCCTGCGGGATAATGAGAACCGCATCAAGTTTACCTTTCTCTACCTGTTGTTTCGCTTCTTCCAGGCTCAAATTCTCACTAAAATTGAACATTCCTCCCTTCTTAAATCCCTCAATAAGCTGCTCCACTATTGGTCCTGATTCCTCAGCTATCAAAGCTACATTGAGTTTAAAATCAAAGCTTCTGCCTAGAATTCCACAGAAGATAAAAACAAACAACAAGGGAAAGGCAATCGTCCAGAAGAGAGCCTGTTTATCTCTAACAAACATTTTCATCCTGTAAATGGTGAATCTGGCTAACATCAGTCCCTCAACTCCTTTCCTGTTAAATTAAGGAATACGTCCTCTAAACTAGGGTTCTTTATCTCCACATGCTTAACTCTTATTCCCTCTCGGTAAGGTCTGCCAGCACTCGAGGGGCCTCAGCACCAACATTTTTTAGTCTCATCCGATATCCGTGTTCTATCTCTTCTAGGTCTTTGTTTTCTATCTTCTCCTCCGTATCAACATACATCACTGCTTCTCCCCCGTGTTCAGCTATTAGTTCTTTTGGTTTTCCTATCGATAACATCTTCCCCTCATCTATAATGGCTACCCGACTCGCCAACGTCTCGGCTTCCTCCATATAATGAGTAGTAAGAAAAATAGTCCGGCCTTCTTCTCTTAAGTCTTCTATCATCTCCCAGATATACCTTCTTGACTGCGGGTCCAATCCTGTAGTAGGTTCATCAAGAAAAAGCAGCTCAGGATCATTAACCAAGGTGGTAACGATACGAAGACGCTGAAGCTGACCACCACTGAGCGCTTCTGTACGCACACGAGCTATTTCTCCCAGAGCTCCTTTTTCTATAATCTTTTCTATGTTTATCTTCTTCTTGTAGAAACTGGCAAAGAGAATCAGAATTTCTCTTACTGTCAGATGTTCATACAAAGCTCCGTGTTGCAGCTGTACTCCGATTCTGGGTTTGATTTTAGAGAGTTCCTTTGCTACATCCATTCCGAAAACCCTTATCTCCCCGCTATCTTTCTTCCTTAAACCCTCTATAATCTCCAGAGCGGTGGTCTTTCCCGCTCCATTTGGACCGATAAGAGTAAAGATTTCGCCCTCTTTAATCTCGAAACTGATTCCTTTTAGAGCTTCTACCTTGCCATAACTCTTTTTTAAATTCTTGACTTCCACCACAGACGATATCATCTCTTTTCTCCTGTGAGAAGGTAAAATCCAAGTTTCCTTCAATTAAAGGTTATCTCATTTATTCTTCACTGTCAAAAAATACCTCAGGACAATTTCTTCCGTCGTTGTGTAGTAGCTTCTTATTCTTTCTACTCAGCTTCTCGTCTCGGGAAAGATATAAAAGACTTTGAAGGGGGAAATAGGGCTTTGCCGATTCCTTCGGAATTCCCCCCTGAACGGCCTTCGGCCTACTCCCCCCAACTTCGTGAAGAGGCAGAGCATCGTCGCCTTGCTCCTCAAACAGTGTATTCTTCTTTTTCCTCAACTCGAAGCTTGGTTAAGGTTGCTCCTGTAAGGCTTCTTCAGAAAAAGTCCTTCGGTAGACCATATAATTACCTAGTTCATCAAGAAGACGGAAGAAAGTGTTATTTGACACTCGCCAAGTTACAGTGTATTATCAAATCTGCAAAATAGAGCCTGGAACTAAGACAAGGCATCTACTAGGAGATGGATATGGATGAACGGTATCTTGTGGATGAATTAACGGTAAGCGAATCCTGGCGAATCTTTCGTATTATGGCTGAATTTATAGACGGATTTGAAATTTTGAGTAAGATAGCTCCCGCTGTATCCATATTTGGTTCAGCAAGAACGCATCCTGATGACAGCGATTATAAAAAGGCAGAAGAAACCGCAGCAAAGCTCGTAAAGGCAGGATATGCTGTCGTCACCGGAGGAGGGCCAGGGATAATGGAGGCGGCAAATAAGGGAGCCAGCGAAGCTGGCGGAGTATCTGTAGGACTTAATATCAATTTGCCCTACGAACAAAAAGCGAACAAATATATTGGAACCTACCTTGATTTTCGTTACTTTTTTGTGCGAAAAGTTATGTTTGTGAAGTACTCAACCGCTTTTATTATCTTCCCGGGAGGATTCGGTACTCTCGATGAATTCTTCGAATCCATTGGATTAATACAGACGCACAAAATCAAACCTTTCCCGGTGATTCTGGTGGGGAGAGAGTATTGGAAAGGTCTAAAAGATTGGATGGAAAAAGCACTTTTAGCCGGAGGAAAAATTTCTCCTGAGGATTTCAATTTATTTCATATAATAGATGAACCTGATGAGATAGTAAGTTTCACGAAAGATAACCAGCCGCAGGATTAAGCGGCTCTGAGTGTATGGCCTCTTACTCTTTTAAATCAGATACTCCTTAACCACATCTATGGTTAATTCTGCCTTGCCGCTCGATTGAGCTACTTCAAGAGCTTCTTTATTTGCGTAAATTCGTAGAGCCTTTTTCATTATGTTGGCAAAGAGTTCTCTAGATAGAGCCATAGCTTTAACCGGCTGCATACGATAAGTAAATTGGTCCTCGCCGAACCAGCCCTTGTAGCCTGTATCAATAGCAGCATAACAAAAATCAGCCAGGCGCCAGTTATCTCCGGTGCCTGCTATTCGGTCTTCATCGTTACTGTGTAATTTGGCATTGTTAATATGAAAATTGGTCAAGGGCACATTCACTCTCTTCAAAGTATAGAGCATGTCCGCTGGCTCGGAGGCATACATCTGTTCATGGCCATAATCAACACAGACTCCCATATTATTTCCCCCGCATTCCCGGTTAACCATTAGAGCTACCAGAGCAGCTTTATGGGTAGTAGAGATTATCATATTTCCTTCTCGTGGTTCATGCAGTTTGGCTTCCACACCAAAGATGAGGTTTTCCTGGCAAGCCTTTTTGTTTATGGCTATGCATCCTTCAATGAATCTATCCAGGAGCTGACCATAGTTGACCTGAAAGTTATAATCCCAGCCATCTGAACCCGGCCATAAAGATACGCTAGTGCAACCCATTTCCTTGGCAATCTCTATTCCCTGGAGGGCTATCGCCAAAGCATCCTCTCGGATACTTCTATTTATGTTGGTTATTCCGCCTAATTTCCACTTGGGGTCTGTCCATAAATTCGTATTCATATTGGTAGGGATAAGTCTATATTCAGCCAATGCCTCTTTTACCCTTTGAATTACTGTTTCATCTTTTTTGTAATTTCTATCAATGAACAACAGTTCGTGAAACTCAATTCCTTTCATTCCTGCCTGTGCTACTCGTTCTATCTGGGATATGACATCATTCTTAAAGTTGGGGTCATTACTAAGGTAGCCCACTGGAGCAAACCGGTCAGCAAAATCACCGGCACACCAATGTCCGGCAGCAAGCTTTATCCCGAAATCATCGAAGAACTGCTCCAGCCTGTCTCCCTTCAAGTATCCTTTGTACTCAATCTCTAATTTACTTAGATTTTCTCTGCTTATATTCATTTATTGCTCCTTTTTTGGCTTTTTTCTTGGGTCCAGGAATTTTTTTAGGATGTGCAGAAGAGTATCCTCCCCCGCCTCTGCATATTCTATCTTAATAGAAAAAAGAGGAAGGTCAATAAATACCGAAGCACAATTGTTCTCGTATGTCGTATATCGTGAGAAGAAGTCTTAAAATCCACAAGCAATACCATTCACGTACGACAAAGCTGGTGAATCGTATTTCGTGAATCGTGAATGGTATTTAAGTCCTCTTTCTTTTCGATATACGATTAGGGAATGTCCTTCGGTAGAATATACAATTTCCCAGTTCATAGGAGAACCGAAAACAAAGTTCAAGATAGTTCAAGTTAATTAGACATCTTGAAGGATAAAAATACGCCATATTTCTGGCTAGTAATGTCCATGATTATTTATCTGTCTCTGTTTGACAGTAATTTTAGATTCTGATAAATTATGATCAGTTTCTCAGGAAAACTGGTAACAAATTTTATTGGGATGAGTTGATGTCTATCTGGCCAGAAGGAAATAGAGTTAGGACTAAATCTTAATGATGAAAAAGGAAATATTAATTTTTGGAGCGGGAGCTCTATCTCTCGGCTTTTTAGGTCCAGAGCTAAGTGAAGACTATCAGATTACTTTTATAGACAGAGAATATAAAAGTGATTTTCTCGCTCATCTAAAAAGAGAAAATCAATATCGCCTTAATATTTCTTTCCCGCAACTTAGGGCAATTGAGGTAAATAATGTAACAGGGTTGAATTTAGATAATTCCGAACATAAGGCTCTGCTCATTGATAAAATAAGCAAAGTTCCTATTATTTTTACTGCTGTTGGTTCCTCTCATCTAAAAAGTGTAGCCTCTATTTTAGCTAGAGGAATAAGAGAACGTAAAAGCAAAGAGCCTCTATTTATTCTGTGTAGCGAGAATGGATGGAACATTGAGGCTCTGATGGAGAGTTATCTTAAGGAATATATCCCTGACTTATCTTCCTCAGTGAAAATAGGCAATCCTATAATGGGAAGGATGTGTCGCTGTGAAGAAAATATTAAGAAAGAAGGAATTTATCAGTCTGTTGCTGATGATTTCAACTGGGCAGTAATAGCAGAACCCTGGTACGGAATACCCCTGGTGGAAAACATAGCTAAGGATAAAGTCTTTTTCGGAAGAGCTTTCCAGGCAAAAGGGGAAAGAGAATTTAGTGCTCTAAAGAGAATGAAATTTCTACTGCATAATGGAACCCATGCTTTCTTATCCCACCTTGGCTACCTGAAAGGATACTCTCACTTTTACCAGCTAACCGAGGAAAAAGAGCTCCTGCGCCTGGCTCATAAAATGATAAAGGATGAGATAATAAGAGCTCTTTTGAGTTATTATGGAGATATTCTAGATGAGAATGAAGTTAATAATTATGCTACTTGTCTGTTAAGAAGAATTCTCTGCCCGGTCTTCAAGGACTCCATTAAAAGAGGCATAAGGGGCACAAAACTTAAGCCTGAAGAAAGACTCATCTCCGGTGCAAAATTCATTGTCTCCAGTGGGTGTCTTCCTCAAATTTACTCTACGATTATCGCTGCTGCTATTGAAATTAACAAAAAAGAAGGAAGGTTAAAAGGTTCTTTGGAAAGAATTCTCTTGGACTATTGCCAGCTTAAAGGCTATAAGGATAAGACAATCATTGAGCTTGTCAAAAAAAACCGAATGACAATTTCCTAGTTCATCAAAGAAATACTAAGGGCGAATTATCCCTTTCTTTATCAGTAGCTCACCAATTTGAACCACATTTAAAGCAGCTCCCTTACGTAGATTATCAGCCACACACCACAAATTAAGTCCATTCTTCAGGGTAGAATCCTCTCGTACCCGTCCTACCAGCACCAGGTCTTGGTACTCAGGCTTACGAATGTCTAGAGGAACAGGATAAGTGCGTTCCAAAGGATCATGACGAGGGTTATCCTTATTTAGCTCATCCATCACAAAGATGCCGGGGGCAGTAGAAAGAGTCTCTTGCGCCTGGCTTACACTGAGCTCATTTTCAGTTTCAATATTTATACTTTCTCCATGTCCTACCAACACTGGTACTCGTACCGCAGTAGGACTGATGCTGATCTTCTCATCACCCATGATTTTCTGGGTCTCTAATACTAATTTCATCTCTTCTTTGGTGTAACCATCCGAAGTGAATTTATCAATATGGGGAAGGCAGTTGAAGGCCATGGAACGGGAAAATACAGTTGGATCAAAAGAAACCTTGTCCAGAGATTTGAGAGCCTGAGATATTTGACTGAGTAGCTCCTCATATGCTCTTACCCCCCATCCAGATACACTTTGATAAGTGGAAACAACTACTCGCCGTATCCTGGTGACTTGATGTAATGGATGAAGAACCATCACCAGTTGGATAGTAGAGCAGTTAGGACTGGCAATAAATGGACTCTTAGACGTGACGGCCTCTGGATTAACCTCTGGCACTACTAAAGGAATAGCAGGATCCAGACGAAAATCAGAGCCATTGTCTATACAAACAGCGCCTGCTTCTTGTGCTGTCTCCCTCCACTGGACGCTGGCCCCCTTGGCTCCTTCTTTGCCAGCAAAAAATATGATATCTCTACCCTTAAAGCAGCTCTCATCTGTCTTTTTAACATAGAATATTTCACCGTCAAGCATTTCTGTTCGCTCTCTGGTAGCGCAAACCACAGGAGGCCATTCCATAGGAAAACCTCGTTGCCGCAAAATAGAAATAATCTGTTCCCCCACCATCCCCACTCCCACAACCGTTACTTTTAACGCCATGCTCTACTCCTTCAATAATTAGGAGAAGCAGTTTCTCCTGTCGTATAACGAAGAAAGGGTCAGGTCTTGATATTTGACATTTACCACCCTGCCCTGGGAGACCCGACCTCCCGAACCCCTATCCCTTCTTCCCTAAGCAATTACAGTAATATAGTAAAAAGAAAAATAAACTATTATAGAAAAGTACAGCAAAAAGAATATTAGAAAGTCAAGAAGATCTGACCTTAGATGTTTCATCAGAAACCTCTTCTTTCAAAAAAGATTTTATTCTCTCTGAACCGAAAGAAAGAAGGAAATCTTTCGCTTCTTTAAGACTTGGACAGCCCGCTCTCCCACCTAATTTCTTACATTTAATCGCAGCGACCGCACTGGCAAATTCACTCGTTACCTCTATTGGCCAATCTTTGAGAAGGCCATAAATAAAACCGCCATGAAATACATCTCCACAGCCGGTAGTGTCTATTATGGGAACATTGAAGGCGGGCTGGAAAAATCTTTTCTCTTCTGCACCCGTGAGAGAGCCTTTCTTTCCCTGAGTAATAACTACTACTTCCGGCCCCTGTTTAAGAAAAAATTGGGTAGCTTTCTCTACATCGCCAGTCCCACTAAAAGAAAGAGCGAATTCCTCTGGTACAATAAGATAATCAATTAATTCTATCAGAGAAAGGAGTTCCTTCTTTACAGGGGTCTCTGCATCGAGCACCGTTTTGATTCCTTTCTCTTTAGCCCACCTAGCAGTCAGGAACGCTGCTGGCAGGTCGTACTCATCCAGGTGAAGAATGCGACAGGAAGTGATAAAATCTCTTGCTAGTTCTTCCTCCTTAAGTCGACTGACCATCTGATCTGTCCACCAGATAGTACGGCTACCTTTTTTTTCATCCACCACAATAAAAGCAAAATAGGGACCAGCTTTCTCTTCTTTAATTATGCCACTGGTATCAACTCCTTCCTGGATAAATTCATCAATGGCAAAACGGGAAAATTCATTATCTCCCAATTTTCCCACAAAACCCACCCTCGCTCCTAGCCTGGCCAATGTCACTAAAGCAGTAGCTACCGGCCCTCCTCCTTGCTGGATGAACCTCACCATCTCATTCTTAGTATCAGGCTTGGGGAAATAAGGAACTATGCCTAATAAATCAACCGCACAACTTCCCAGTCCAATCACATCAAATCTCACAGCATTCCTCATCTTACATCCTTCCCCAGGAGTCACACACCTCTATCCCCTCTTTCACGTTCCCCATCTTGCTCCTTCCTCCAGCATAATGAGATAGTTTTCTATTGGCACGTAATTAGTAACAGAATTTCCAGAACCTAAAGCATAGCCTCCTCCGGACATACATTTATCTAAAATATCTCTTATGTATTGGCGAAGTCCCTTCTCTTCTAGTTGACAAAGCTTATTTACATCCACTCCACCTAATACGCTAACTCTATCTCCGTATTTTCTCTTGAATTCTGTCACTGGCATTATGGCGTCTTCAAAGGAGTGTTTAGCATCTATTCGGACATCCTCAATCAAATCTTCCATTATTGAATCACAGTAGCCGCAGTTATGGAGAATATATAGAAGTCCATTGTCATGAGCAAGCTGAGCAAATCTTTTATGCCAGGGCAAAATATACTCTCTCAAGGCATCGGGAGAAAAAAGGGTAGCTGTCTTAAACCCCATATCCTCTCCCTGAAAAAAGCCGACTAAATTATCCAGACCAATTATCTTCTTATATGCTCCATAGATCAACTCTCCTACTCTGTCGGCAGCGGCTTTGACTAAATCTGGCTTATCATAGAGAAGATAGCTGAGTGTCTCAAGTCCAAACATTTCATTGAAAAGGACCTCAAAAACCCCCGGAGAAAAAGAAGCAAAGATCCCCATTCCCTCGGGTAGATTCTTAGAGGTAAATTCAAAAGGCCAGAGGTCTAGTTTATCAAGGGAAGGCCAGTTATAACTTTCAAAGTCTTGCCAGGAGCTTATTATTCCCTTTCCTTCTTCAACCCACTGCCTCTTTTCTTTAGAAAGCAGGGCAGTATCTTCCCCTACCCGTCTTTTAGAGGCAAAAGATAAGCTCCCCGAGAAGCGAAAGTCGCTGGTAAACCTGAGGCAATCATAGCCAAGTCTATACCAGCACTCAATATAGTTTCTTATAGCCGTCTCTCGAGACTTTCTATCTCTGGCTAAAGAAGGCTCTATCCATTTTCGATTCCATTTTTTCATAAAGTACCCGATAACCTCAGCGTCAATATGAAGTTCAACGAAATGGACGCGAGAAGGAATTTTCTTTCTTAAGACGACTTTTATAAACTCTTCTTTATCTGGTTTTGGATGTCTCATGGGAAGCTCTCCTCGCTTACATCTTTCCACCGGAGCCACAAACCCTTATTCCCTCTTTCACCACTTTCTTAATTCTTTCTTTTACCGGAAGAAGCACCTCGAGAGTGTAAGGATTCTTATCTCGCTTGTTTAACTCCTCTCTCAAGCTATTCATATAGGTACAGTGGATGATAGTGCCAATGTTAACCTTATTTATCCCCAAGAAAATAGCTTTTCTAATGTCTTCATCAGGGATGCCCGTTCCTCCGTGTAAAACAAGAGGAATTGTGATCGCTTCATTCACCTCGGCCAAACGTTCAAAGTTTAGTTCTGGTTTGCTCTTATAAAATCCATGCGCTGTTCCAATGCCTATAGCTAAAGAATCTACCTTTGTCTCCTTGACAAACTGGACAACCTCCTCAATATTAACTAAGAAATCCTCTTCCTTATATTCACCCTCTATACTTTTTCCCTTAATCCTTCCCAGCTCTCCCTCTACACAGACACCCATTGGATGGGCAAATTCAACTACTTTCCTGGTTAAGGCAATGTTCTCTTCCAGCCCTAAAGCTGAGCCATCAATCATTACTGAAGGATAGCCTTTTTCAATGCACTGAGCACATAGCTCAAAGCTGGTAGAGTGATCCAGGTGATGTATCAGGGAGATTCTGGTCAGCTCCATACCTGTTTTACCGATGGCTGCCAAATAATCAACCCCTATTGCTTTAGCTACCAGAGGATTGGAGGAGATTATTACCGGTGACCTCTCTTCCTCTGCTGCCTCAGCTATAGCCAAAAAATCCCAGATATCGGAATAATTGAAAGCAGGAATAGCGTATCCACCTTCAACTGCCTTTCTCAATAATTCCTTTAGACTTATCATTTATTTTCCTTTGCTAGATTCCAGGTGACCTCACTGCCCTTTTGAGTTTTTTCAAAGAAAGCCTTTCTCTTACTCCTTTTTTTTGCTCTGTTTAACAATTCTTTCACCTCATTTTCTGATTCACAACAGACGCTCACATAAAACCCCCCTGGAGTTTCCCATAATTCAAGACATATACAACACCGAAATTAAAGAATAAACTTAATATTCATCATCCAGAGTAATTTTTTCTTTGATTCCTGCAAACTTTACCTCGCCAATGCCTGGAATGTCCGTAAGCCCAGATAGATCATGGAAAGAACCCTTCTCCTCCCTGTGCTCAATAATTCTTTGGGCAAGGACAGGACCAATACCGGGAAGATAGGTCAACTGTTCTAAGGAGGCACGATTTATGTTGAGCTTTTCCCCGGGAACCCATATTTCCTCTTTGTCTTTCAGAGATGTGCCCAGATCCATCCCCCTCAAATCTGCTTGAGGAAGAGCTCCTCCTGCCTCTCTGATTCCCTCAATTACCAGGCTCCCCTTAGGAATATCGTACCAACCAGGCTCCTTTACCGCACCCTCTATCTTCACTTCTATTGATTCTTTGGATACGAGCACTTTGGGAAGGCGAGGAATTCCTCCCGTAAGTTTTACTCCCAACCCTACCAGAAATACTGCTGCCACAAAGAGAAGTACTATTTGCTCTTCCCTGGTAAGGCTCCACATTCTATCCCTCGTTTTCTGGACGCAGATAAACTAGGATGAACATTAAGAATTTCAAAATTAGAATCCAAGATCCTTTTTGTTTTCTTTCTAAATCTGTGTTTATCTGCGTTCACTTCTCTATCAATTACTGACCACAAAGTTAACAATTTTCCCGGGAACGAAGATTGTCTTTTTGATTTCCTTGTTTCTCAGATGTTTTGCCACTCCTGCCAGGGTCTTTGCCTCTCTTACTACCTCTTCCTGGGGAACCTCCCTGCTCAGTTCCAAAATCCCCCTCAATCTCCCGTTTATCTGGATAGCCATCTTGACTGTTTCTGATTCAACCAAAGAGGGAGCATATTCTGGCCATCTTTCCTTAAAGATACTATCTGAATGCCCGATGACCTCCCACAGTTCTTCTGTAAAGTGAGGAGCGAAGGGAGCTAACAATATGAGAAAGGTCTCTACTGTTTCCCTGTCTATTCCTTTGTTTAGTATTTCAGACTGGCTTAACCAATTGATAAATTCCATAAAACTACTAATGGCAGTATTGAATTTAAAGAGCTTCATCCGACTACTTATATCTCGAATAAGAGTTTGTTGTTTTCTAAGAACATCTTCTCTTTTTGCAGTGAAGTTCTTCTTTAATCCAAGAATAAGATCCCAGGTCTTTTTTAAAAACCGATAGGTTCCCTCAATTCCTCTATCAGTCCATTCGCAATTCATCTCTGCCGGCCCAATAAAAAGTTCATATAGACGAACGCTATCCGTTCCATATCTATTCACTAAATCGTCTGGGTTAACAACATTTCCCTTCGACTTAGACATTTTCTCTGCTCTCCCGGTTATCTTACTCTTTTTACAGACCATTCCCTGGTTGAAGAGCTGCTTGAATGGCTCTTCAAAGTCTATATAGCCCAAATCATATAAGACCTTAGTAAAAAAGCGGGCATAGAGCAAATGGAGAATAGCGTGTTCCACTCCTCCTACATACATATCGACAGGAAGCCAATCTTTAAGTTTTTCCTTATCAAAAGCAGCCTGTTCAAGATAAGGACTGGGGTAACGAAGAAAATACCAGGAAGAGCCAGCCCATGTAGGCATAGTATCTGTCTCTCTCTTTGCTTTTGAGCCACAGCGAGGACAGGTAGTATTAATAAATTCAGCTATACTGGCCAGAGGAGATTCCCCTGTACCTGTAGGTCTATATTCTTTTACCTCAGGAAGGCAGACAGGAAGGTCCATCTCCAACACAGGAACTTCACCGCACTTAGAACAATAAATAATAGGAATGGGCTCACCCCAATATCTCTGGCGGGAAAATACCCAATCTCTTAATTTATAACTAACCGATTTCTTACCCTCTCCCTTTTTAGTTAACCATTCTGTAATTCTCTCGCGGGCTACTGCTGAATCCAGACCATTAAATGAGCCAGAATTTATCAGTTTTCCCTCTCCAATATATGCCTCCACAAGAGAACCATCCTTTGTTCTTTTACTCTGCTGACTGTAAATAACCTCTCTAACGGATAAAGAAAACTCCTTAGCAAACTCAAAATCTCTTACATCATGGGCAGGAACAGCCATAATAGCGCCTGTGCCATAAGTCAAAAGAACATAATCAGATATCCAGATGGGAATTTCTTCCCCATTAATCGGATTGACCGCATAGGCGCCGGTGAATACACCCGTTTTTGCCTTAAGCGCGGCAGTTCTCATCCGTTCAGGAGTCTTCTGGGCTCGCTCCACATATTTTTGTACTTCCTTCTTGCGCTTCAATAAGGTAATTCTAGAGATAAGCTCATGTTCGGGAGCAAATACCATATAAGTAGCGCCAGCCAGGGTATCGGGACGAGTAGTAAAAACGGGAATCTCATAATCCTTTTTCTCGAGTTTTGAATGGACTTTAAAGATAACCTCGCATCCCTCGCTGTAGCCGATCCAGTTTGCCTGCATAATCTTCACTTTCTCTGGCCAGTTTAGCTTATCCAGGTCCTTAAGAAGACGGTCAGCATAGGTAGTTATCTTCAACATCCATTGCATAAGTTTCTTACGGGTAACCTCAAAACCGCAGCGCTCACACTTCCCATTAATCACTTCTTCATTAGCCAGGCCAGTCTTACAACTGGGACACCAGTTAATCGGCATAAGCTTTCTATAAGCAAGATTATTCTTGTACATCTGAAGAAAAATCCATTGAGTCCATTTATAATACTGAGGAGCACTGGTATCTATCTCTCTGGACCAGTCATACATAGCCCCTATTTCCTTTAGTTGCCTTTTCATATTCAAAATATTCTTGCCGGTATTAACCTTTGGATGAATACCCTTTTTTATGGCATCATTTTCTGCCGGAAGACCGAAAGAGTCCCAGCCCATAGGATGAAGAACATTATAGCCCTCTAGTTTTTTATAGCGAGACCATACATCTGAAAGAACATACCCCCGCCAATGACCGACATGCAGTCCTGACCCAGAAGGATAGGGAAACATATCCAGGCAGTAATACTCTGGTTTACCGGCCTGAAAAGACGTTTTATGGTCCCCTCGCTCTTCCCAGATATGCCGCCATTTATCTTCTATTCTTTTAGGTTGATAAGGAATAAACATATAGTACCTTCCACCTCAATTGATTAGCTCATGGCTCATAGTTAATAGAAAAATCGAAAACAAAATCCAAAACAGTTCAAGTTAATTAGGACGCAGATTTTCGCAGATATATGTCCAAAAAAGAAATTCCTATACTATTAAATTAGGAACAATAAATCTTCTGTAATGTAATGAAAACAGCCAATAAAGTCAAACTACGCTGTATCTAGCGAATCGTATTTCAAGCGACCAGCACCTAGCAACGGGTAATGAGTTTTATTCACGACTCAGACCCGTTCGGTTTGGCATACATATAGATCTCTGTAGTTCAAATATAGTGTCTTACTGGAAAGAGGCAGGTACGTGAAAATGCTTCATTACGGCAAGAATGTTCAGGGAGCCGACGATAGGAATTGAACCTACAACCTGCTGATTACGAATCAGCTGCTCTACCTTTGAGCTACGTCGGCCTGGTGCCGAGGGGCAGAATTGAACTGCCGACACCTGGATTTTCAGTCCAGTGCTCTACCGACTGAGCTACCTCGGCCCTAAATAATGAATAGATTTGGCGGGGCCGACGAGACTTGAACTCGCGACCTCCTGATCGACAGTCAGGCATTCTATCCAACTGAACTACGGCCCCGCAAATTTCTGGTGGGCGGAACAGGGCTTGAACCCGTGACCTCTGCCGCGTGAAGGCAGCGCTCTGCCAACTGAGCTACCCGCCCGGTGGGCCCAGGAGGACTC
>SDBT01006578.1_pt1 | contig 19244 bp, 21 predicted proteins | sample 2277101 | NCBI WGS metagenome assembly SDBT01 (sample SAMN10404973, study PRJNA504765) | marine sediment metagenome | isolation source: marine sediment core GS10_PC15, 103 cmbsf | place: Arctic Ocean: Southern Knipovich Ridge | collected 2010 | reverse complement strand
GTTTGGAGACACTGTTAAGACAAACAGAAATCACGTTTACTGATATTACACCGAAAGATTAGATAGTTACTTCCTTATCTGTGTAATTCTGTGAAAAGTTTCTGTGTTAGAATTACAACTTATCATCATTGCCTGATGTGTGCTATCTGAAAGCCTTTGCCCCTCCTTAGGCGCTCTACTTTTACCCTACGGGTGATCGTGGAGACAGGTAGCACTTATCAGACAAAAACCTCCATCTTTAGATAGGAGGTTTTTTATTTTATTGATGGAACAGTTATTTGTATTTGTTAATTTTCGTACCCGGCGAGTCTTCGAGAGGTTGGCTAGGGAGGGTAGCAAGAAAAATAATAAATACAAATGCTAACTGAAAATATTAATTATTTTTCTACCTCAACACCCATACTTCGTGCAGTACCCGCTATAACTCTCATTGCTGATTCCACTGTCGCAGCATTTAGATCCGGCATTTTTTTCTCTGCTATCTCTTTAACTTGAGCTTTACTTAATTTTGCTACTTTATCTTTCTTTGAGTTTCCGGCACCTTTCTCTATTCCTGCAGCTTGCTTGATAAGGACTGCTGCAGGTGGCTCTTTCGTAATGAAAGTAAAGGACCTATCTTCGTAAACTGTTATCTCAACAGGGATGGTAAGACCTCCCTTGTCTTTAGTTTGGTCATTGAACATCTTACAAAAATCCATGATGTTCACACCATGTTGACCCAAAGCAGGACCTACCGGTGGAGCTGGATTAGCTTTTCCGGCTGGACACTGCAATTTAATTTTAGTTTTAATCTCTTTCATAGTTTCTTTCTTCTCATAAAATCTGTGTGTATCTGTGTAAATGATCTGTGTTAGAATTTCAATTTATCTTCTATACTTTCTTAACCTGAAGGAAATCCAAATTCACTGGTGTTTCTCTTCCGAACATATTCACCAGAACTTTAACTGCTCCTTTATCTTCATCAATCTCTTGTACTTTTCCTTCAAATCCTTTAAGCGCTCCGTCCGTGATTTTAACAAGTTCGTCAACTTTAAAGTCAACTTTATATTTTGGCTCCTCAACTCCCATTCTTTTCTTGATGCGTTTAATCTCTGGTTCAGACATTGGAGTTGGTCTTACCCCAAAACCGATAAATCCGGTAACGTTTGGAGTATTTCGAACAACATACCATGAGTCATCAGTAACGATCATATCAACCATAACATAGCCTGGGAAAATTCTTTTTCCAACAACTTTTCTTTTTCCATTTTTTATCTCAATCTGTTTTTCTTTTGGCACAACTACGTCAAAAATCCTGTCCTGCATTCCAAGTGATTCGATTCGTTGTTTTAGCGAGTCCGCAACCTGTTCTTCATAGCCTGAATAAGTATGAATCACATACCAGTTTCTCTCACCAGACTGTTTGAATGTCAAAAAGCGTCGCTCTTTTTCGCCATCTTTTTCATCCATCGAGTCTTTGATTATATTATGTTGTTTGTCATCAGTTTTTAACTGATCGACTTTTTTATCTCGGCTTTTCATTGAGACGGATGGTTTATCTTTTCCCATAGGATCCCCTAATTAATTTAGAGATATTACATACTCTACTGCTGCAGATAGACCAAAGTCTAACACAGCAACCACTAACATCACTACAACTGATGAAATAATCACGATTATGGTGTGATTGAAAACTTCCTTCTTGGTTGGCCAAGTCACTTTCTTTAACTCTCCCCATACGCCTTGAAAATACTTTTTAACCTTTTTCATAAAATACTCTATTTAGATATTTTATTAATCTTCACAGTTACATAAGTTTGACGTTGTCCGTGAGTTCTCTGATACCGTTTCTTCGGTTTAAATTTAAAAACTCTGAGTTTTTTTGATCTAAAGGACTCAACAATCTCACCACTTACTTTTGCTTTATCAATGTAAGGGGTTCCAACTTCAGCTTTCTCATCAATCTCTATAAGTAAAACTTTATCAAATTCAATTTTTTTCTTTTTCTCATCGTACTCAAAATTTGGAAGGTCAACGGTTTTTCCTTCTTCAACTTTATATTGATTTTTATTGTGTTCAATTACTGCAAAATTCATTTCTACTCTCTATAGTATTCGTAATTTAGTCTGATTCGTAATTCGTAGTAAAATTACAATCTTCTGTAATTTAAAAAGAACCTGCGGTCCTTAAATTGTTAACTCAAGTTTACTTTATATAGAAAACATTGTCAAGCTTTTGATTAAAACTTAAGTCTTTTATGTCTTATGTAGATACTTTGGATGATTCCAAGCGAGATAAATGAGACCAATATAGAAGATCCGCCATATGACATAAACGGCAACGGGATACCGGTTACGGGAGTCAGACCAAGGTTCATCCCGATGTTTATGCAGACTTGAAATAAAAACATCGCCCCAACTCCTAGCGCTATAAACATCCCAAAATCATCTCTAGCCTTTCCAGCAATTATAAATATTCGCATTATCATATACAAATAGATTAAAACAATAACCATACTCCCCAAGAACCCTAGCGCTTCCCCTGCTCCCGCAAAGATAAAGTCTGTATGAGGTTTCGGTAAAAATTTAAGTTGACTCTGCGAACCTCTACCCAAACCTTGTCCAAACATTCCTCCACTACCCAAAGTGATCTGGGCTTGACGAACATTGTAACCCTGCCCATATGGATCCAGATCAGGATCGACAAAGGTCATTACACGATTACGCTGATAATCTTTTAGAAGACCCCCAAAAGGTGAAACATTTGCAACTGCTAAAACAAATATCAAAAGAAAAGTTGCAATGATACTGCCAAATGCTAACGATTTTTTCAAACTCGGTTTTGAAAGTATCACAGTCAATATATAGATAAAGACCAAAACCAAACCAGAGCCAAGATCTGGTTCTCTTAAAACTAAAACTAAAGGAACCAGAGTTAAAATTCCAGATACAATGTAATTGACGATGCTTGAGCGTCCAATCTTACCCGAAAAGTAGCTAGCCAGTGTTACTATCACACCAACTTTAGCAATTTCAGAAGGCTGAAGTTTAAAAAAACCTAAGTCTATCCAACGAGCAGCTCCGCCTGATACAAAACCAAATATCTCAACATATAATAGAAGTAGAACTGAGATAAGATAAAAAATCCACCACGTTCCTTGAAAACTTCTATAATCCACCAAAGCAAAGATAAACATAGCGATCACCCCAAGACTGACAAAGATTCCTTGTCTAAAAGCAAGTGATGCATCTGCGCTTGAAAAAACTAAACTGAAAATTAGAGCGATCGAAATCGCAGAGAGAATAAATGGAGCTATAAGTAGCGAAAAATCTAAAGCCTTTAGGTGTTTGAACATAACGCACACTGATTTTCACACTGTCCGCCTTGTGGCGGAAACACAGATAAGGAAATATCTATCTTAACCCGATCCGTGTTTGACCGCCCGCCTGCCACGTTATATATAGCATTTCGGGCAGGTGTGGTTTCTTCATTTAATTCGACTGATTCCTATCCAGACTTTATCTTCCCCTATTTCAAGTTCTTTTTCAAATTCACAATCTGATTTTATTGCATTAATGTTGGTTGCCAAGATCTCTTTTTTGATCATCTCTGATTTATCTTCAAATACTTTTTTGATATTGTCCGAAGTTTCGTAATTTAGAGTTATCCGATCCTCCACCTGAAATTCAGCCTTTTTTCTCATGCCCTGAATCATACGAATCAACTCTCTTGCTGTGCCTTCTGCTTTAAGTTCATCCGAGATATCTGGATCAAATGCAACAAAAGAATTCTCTACTTTTGTCTCAAAATTTAACTTCTTTACAGCTTCGACTTCTTTTACATTTAGCTCTTCAAGAAGTATCGCTTCTAACTCATCACCCAAACTCTCACCAACATACTCTGCTTTTTTAAGAGGTTGTCGAAGTTTTATCTGCAATGTTGAACGCTCGGCGTGACCTTGTTCTACTATCTCTTTTAATCGATCCATGCTTTGCATTATTTCTTTATCAATGCTTCCCGCCTCAGGGTAATCACATAAGTGTACTGATTCTGGATCGTTGTCAGATTTTAACCCAGTATAAATCATCTCGGAAAATGCTGGAGTGAATGGAGCCATCAATTTTGATAAGTCAACCAGAACTTCGTATAAAGCGTTAAATGCATCATTTTTGTCTGAATCATTTTCGGATTTCCAAAATCGACTTCGCGATCGCCTGACATACCAAGTCGAAAGTTCATTGATAAATTTCTCAATTGCAATTGTAGGATTGTAAATGTCATAACTGTCCAATCCTTCAACAACCGTTTTTATCAATGAATTCTTCTTCGAGATCACCCATCTGTCTAGTGGATTTGAATATTTTATATCATCCGATGGCTCAAATTTATCTAGTGATGCATAGGTTGAGAAAAAGCTATACACATTCCAAAGAGTCAAAAATACATTTCTTGTAACTGTCAGCATTCCTTTTTCACTGTAGTTTTTTGTATCCCCTGGTTGATTAATCGTGTAGAAAAAGTATCGGAGCGGATCAGCACCAAATTTGTTTATTACGTCCATGGGATCGATAATATTTCCTACAGATTTACTCATCTTATGACCCTTGTCATCCATTATATGTCCCAAAGAGATAACATTTTTATAACTGGTGTCATCTTGAACTATTGTTGATACAGCCAAAAGCGAATAAAACCATCCACGAGTTTGATCAATCGCTTCAGATATATAATCTGCTGGAAAATCTGCTTTTATCAGATCCTTATTTTCAAATGGATAATGATTTTGAGCATACGGCATTGACCCTGAATCAAACCAACAATCCATAACTTCTTCTACACGATTCATCTTGCCACCACATTTGTCGCATTTGATTTCAATATCATCAATATATGGTCGATGTGGATCAAAACTCTCAATATTTATCTCTTTTCCAGATAGCTTAGCTAATTCTTCGTATGATTGTATTACAATAAAATTATCACATGATGTTTGTATCTTGCCTGCCCCTCGTAGCCTTGGTAAAGTGGGGTTTTTTATATCTTGTTTCTTTTCTGAACATTCCCAAATAGGAAGTGGGGTACCCCAATACCGACTTCGTGAGATCGCCCAATCGTTTACATTTTCTAGCCAGTCTCCGAATCGTCCTTTTTTAAGATGAGATGGTATCCAATTTATCTTTTCATTATTCTTAAGAAGCTTATCTTTAAGTTTACTCATGGCAAAATACCAAGAGTCTCTCGCATAATAAAGAAGCGGAGAGCCACAGCGCCAACAGTGCGGATAAGAATGAGTATAATATTCGTCCTTGTACAGTAAATTTCGCTCTTTAAGATCGGCAATGATTTCTGGTTCGGCTTTTTTAACAAACACTCCAGCCCATTTTTCGACATTCGAAAGGAACTTTCCATCTTCGCCAACCGTATGATTTTTTGGAAGTCCAACTTTATCGCCCAACAGATAGTCATCTTCTCCATACATAACTGCAGTGTGGACGATCCCTGTTCCATCTTCTGTAGTTACAAAATCAGCTAAGATCACCTTATGAGATATTTCGTTTTCCCCACCTTCAACATCAAACAACGGTTCATATTCTATCCCTTCCAAATCTTTTCCTTTCATTTTTTCAATAACTTCGTATTTGTCATTCAATATTTCTAGACGCGACTTAGCTAAAATCAAAATCTCTTCACCCTGTTTCACTTTTACATAATCAACGTCTTCACCAACAGCCAACCCAACATTGCCAGGTAGCGTCCAGGGAGTTGTCGTCCAAGCCAACAGCTTTTCATTGTTGGATCCGATTGTATTGAATTTTATATAGACTGATTTTTCAGTCACATCCTTGTAACCTTGTGCAACCTCGTGAGAACTTAGCGCTGTCCCACAACGAGAGCAGTGTGGCACAACCTTATGACCCTTGTAAAGTAAATCTTGTTTGTAAGCTTCATTGACTATCCACCACAAAGACTCGATGTATTTTTTATCATGAGTAGCATATGGTTTCTCCATATCTAGCCAATAAAATATTCTTTTTGTAACATCTTCCCACTCTTTAGTGTATTTCCAGACACTTTCGCGACATTGATCGTTGAACTTCTTGATTGATGCAACCCTATCCCCTTCAACCAAATTCTCTATCTGATCTTTTCCAGAGATCCCAAGATGTTTTTCAACTTCTAACTCAACCGGAAGACCTTGAGTGTCCCAACCAGCTTTTCTAGGCACATTGTAACCCTTCATTGTCTTGTAGCGCGGGATTGCATCTTTAAACACTCTGGCTAAAACATGATGAATGCCGAGCTTTCCGTTGGCAGTTGGAGGTCCTTCAAAGAAGATGAATTTTTCTTTGTCCTTATTTTTCTCTAGTGTTTTTTTAAAGATTTTATTTTCATCCCAAAACTTAAGGACTTTTTCTTCCTCTTTGACAATGTCTAATTTAGGATCTATTTTTTTAAACATAACTACCACAGATTTAATTCACTGATATTCACCGATAAGGAATAATACTTTTTATATAACCAATTCTATTTTATCATTTTTGATATGTTTTTGGTATTTGTGATTTAAGTTTATTGAGTTTATTTAGATATTGGAAATAGATATTTGGAAATTAAAAAATGGCTCTCTTGAGGCCATTTAATATGAGGTACCAGCCATTCTAATACTTAATTTTGATAATTACGGTTATCAACCGGAAGATTCTACTACCTTGATACCAGGTGCCTGCCCTGAGTTCATCGAAGGGTTCTTTCTTTAACATTCCAACTTTCGATGGATTCCCCCGTTGATTGCGGAGTCAAATGTATTTGTGTATCTATAGTATCAAATTACATATAATTCGTCAAATCTAGTATTGACATATTTGACCATAATGTTATACTTGTCTTGCTTGCAGGTTCGTTCAGATACTCACGAAAGGAGATGCGGCAACAGTTAAAGCAACACTCGAGGCCATTCACCACAGCTGATGTTGACGTCACTACAGCAACGAAAGGACAACAGATGCCGAAGTCACCACAGCAACGTATGGCGAAGCCGACGTCGAATCCATCACAGCAACGTAGAATGAATCCGAAGCCGAAGCCACCACAACGGCGAAAGATGAAGCCGAAGCCACCACAGCAACGTAGGGCGAGGACGACGCCGAAGCTACCACAGCAAAAGCCACATCCAGATGAAATCAGGGTCAGCTCAACAACCAACCCTGAAAAGCTTGCTAGCGCAATGAACCATCAACGGAAAGAAGGCAAAACAGCCTTCAGGGTCAGGCTTATCGGGGCTGGAGCTAACAATCAACTCACTAAAGCCGTTGCCAGACTACGCGAACGTCTTAGGCAGAGAGGTATTCTGCCCATGATGACACCAAGCTTCTTCGTCACTGATATCGAGGGCCGAGAGACAACTGGTATCTCATGGTCCATCGTATTTGTTCCGATGAGTAAGTGAGCAAACGACATCGTCGAACCCAGAGCCCGGCCCACAAATGTGGGACCGGGCTCATTCTTTTTAGATCACAATAGTTCTAAGCTAGTTAATTATTACAATTTTATCTCCAGATTTTTGTCCAGCAATAACTTCTATGTTTGATTTTGCAGTTTTAAAATACTTGGAAAGCAGTGAGGTCACTGCTTTGTTTGCTTCTCCATCAACTGGTTTTGCCGAAGTATAAACCCTATAGGCGTCTTCGGAGAGTTTCTCAACTCTATTAGTTTTTGCAAAAGTTCTGACTTTTACGAAGATTCTCATTTCTTCTTTTTTAGTTCCTTATCAAGTGCATCGTTAACCATCTTATCCGCTAACTTATTTTCTTCTCTGGGGACGTGGATAAATTCTTTATCGATATGCATATCCATAACTATCTCATCTATTTTTTCTTTCAATATTTTTATTTCATCATTCTTAACTTTATAGTTGCCGTTTATCTGTTCGACAACCAGTTGGCTATCTAATCTGCAAATTATTTTAGCACTACTACCATTTTTCGCTTTGTACCACTTGCTCTTTTTCAATATCTCAAGCCCTTTTATGATCGCTTGGTACTCTGCTTGATTATTTGTTGCCTCTCCGATAAATTCTCCGTATCTGTGAATCTCATCTCCTTCTTCATTATAAAAAGCCACCCCGATCCCAGCTGGACCAGGGTTACCACGCGACCCACCATCAGTGTTAATGAAAATTGTTGACATAATTTATATTATATTCCCAATCCGATTTTATCTTTAAGGTCTTTCAATGTTTTTTGTGCTACCGGTGCTATCTTTTCGGAACCTTTGTTCAATATTGATATCAATGACTCTCTATCAGCCATTAACTCTTTGTATTTTTCTTGAATCGTTTTTAAGCCTTCAACAATTACATCGGCCAACGACTCTTTAAATTCTCCGTAACCTTTATCCTTAAAATCGCTTTCAATATCTTCAACACTTTTTCCAGAAAATTCGGAGTAAATATTTAGAAGATTAGTCAGCGCTGGCTTGTCATCACCTGACTTAATTTCTGATCCCGAATCGGTTACTGCACGCTTAATTTTCCGTTTGATATCATCTGGTGTGTCGGTCATAGAGATATAGCCGGCATCCGACTCATCTGATTTACTCATCTTCTTCTTTGGATCATCTAAGCTCATTATCCTTGATGAAGCTGGGTTCAAAACTGGTTTGGGCACCGTAAAAATCTCACTACTATAAATATTGTTTATCCTTTTAGCTAAGCTTTGAGTAATTTCTATGTGTTGTTTTTGGTCTTCTCCAACTGGAACGTGAGTCGTTTGATATAATAGTATGTCCGCCGCCATTAGAATTGGATAATTAAATATTCCTAGTGGCGTAAATCTTGGTGCTGATATCCAACCGTATTTTTCATCCTGGTTTATCTTATTGAGTTTAATCCCGATTTTCTGGTATTCTTTTTTATCAATCTGTTCAGATTTCTCTTTAAACTGTGTCATTCTGGCCAACATACCTATTGTTGGGAAAGTATTTAATATCCACATCAATTCAGCATGTTCCGGTCTGGTTGATTGAACGAATATATCTGCTTTATTGGGATCAATTCCGCAAGCGATGTAGAGAGCCGTAGTTGAAAGGATATTTTCTTTGAGCTTTTTTGGATCTTGTGGCACAGTTATCGCATGAAGATCGACTATACAATAAATAGATTCATCAAAATCATCCTGCATCTTAACCCACTGCTTGATCGCACCTAAGTAGTTTCCAATGTGCAAATCACCACTAGGCTTTATTCCTGAAAATGAGATTTTTTTCTTGTTTTCCATAACTTTTATATTACATTAACAACATATACTATTCAAGACGTGTTCATATTCGTAATTTGCTATTCGTACCAATTAGTTATTCGATTTTCCTACGGTTTGTTATATTCTCGCGTCTCAACTCTGCTCTGGATATCGAAATTGTCTCTAAATCCTGGCTGAATATTTTCATAATCAATCGATTTTGCCGAGAGCAAAAACTCTACAAACGGCTGTTGAAGTCGATTCTTTGACACCGGACCAAATCCTCCGAAATCAACATCAATACTAACATCATCATCATTTAGCATCTCTACTTTACCCCAATTACTATCTGACGCAGAAAAATCAAATTCATCTGGCCATTCACTTGCATTATATACTGTTTTATATAAAGCATAGTTATACAAATTATCGGCACTGGTTGCACCTGTCTTATAGGGCACTTGATCAGTTTTTACACTCTGGTATAGAACCATCCGCTTTTTACTCCTCTGGAAGATAAGAAGGGTATTTGCATTTGCATCAGAAACATTAACAGGAGCCTTCATAGAATCGGACAATTTGTCAGCATCTAAATTTGAATGCAACTCGCAATTTAGCCTTGATAATTTAGTGCAGTTCATAAGAACTATTTCTCCTGAACGTATGTCACGCCCGGTATAGTTCTTGTACCAATTTGAACCCAAATTTGAGCCGTATTTTGCCCCCAATGGTGATCCATTGGCGAGTCGTATTTCAGATGAAATATCTTCAGCGATTTTCATCCCATTTCTTGAAGTCAATCTCATCTCTTTCAGCTTTCCATTGTATGCTGCGGCCCATGAAAAAGTTGACACTGTAATAACCATAATCATAGCAAATATCGCCGTAGCGATCAGTATCTCTATAAGTGTAAATCCTCTATTTTTTTTATGAATTTTCATACTCTCTATTCTTTATTCTCTATTTCCGCCCTTTGGGCGACCCGCCTGGCTTCGCCGTCGAGGCGAGGACCTCGCCACTTTGGCGGGCTCTATTCTATCTTCTACCATGCCTGTCTCGAATTGGCTATTACCTCATCTAGCTTAATCTCTTTTTCATCTCCAAGATGATTCCATCTTACAAAAACTACAATTCTATAAGAATTTTCCTCTGGGCTCTCTATCCCTGACGGATCTGCAAACAATTTTGTGCCAGTAGGATAAAAATGTATATTTCGAGTGTAATCCACCCCATCAATCTCAAAATTGCCACTCCTTTCGGGGTCAACTTTATCATCTTTACAATCCACCATATGGTAACGCAGAGTAGAATTGTTAATATTTTTTCTTATGCAATAAGGATCGTTTACGGTTCTGCCATTTGAACCAATTGTTTCGACTTTATTTGAAGATGCTTCTCCAGCAAGAGTATTCCATTTGGTGTCAGATTTTCCGTCTATATAGTTGGAGTCTCTGATCTGTCTTATTGTTTCAATTCCTTCTTGAGCTAAAAAAACGGCTTGAACTCTTTGCTTCGAATAAACTGCTCCATTTATCGCTCCTCTTGCAACATAAACAAGTGCTACTAGCATAGTGATAATTATAACCCCCGCTAGAAGCACTTCTATTATCCCAAAACCTTTTTTATTATCTCCAAGATTCATTTATTATAACTTTAAAATTTTGATCAGATGTTTTCGATGTATCTGACGGAGTAAGATTGACATCAACAAAATCGCCATTACCGTTATTACAAACGGATTGCTCATAACAAATTCTAAAACCTACGCCCAAAGTACTGTTTACTTTTGTGTAATGACCTGGTGCCACAAAATAAATTTCTGATTTTTGCGTTGTGCCCGTGGTGTTCTTAATATAGATATCGTCTGGTGGGATATATACTTCTTGCCACAACGATGTACTCATCCCCGACCATGGTTTGTCTATATCAATGAAATTAGCTTTATTAGCAACACTATTTATACCTGTAATATAGTTCAAAGTTATCGCTATACCGTTAGAATTTAACTCAGGGTTAGTGGCAAATTTTTTTGAATTTTCAAATAGTAACTTAAATTCTTCTGCTTTATTGGACAACTCTGAACGCTTTCCGAACTTCGAAAATTGTGGCACGGCCACAATTACCATCATAGTTATAAGAACGATTACGATCAATAGTTCGATAAGCGTGAAGCCACGCTTTTTGACCACTGGAAGCCTTATTAAAGTGAAAGCTTTTTTCATTTTATACCAGGATAATTTGCACATCCTTTAACATCTGATTCGTCCTTCGCGTTAGAGTATTTCCATTTTTTTGATTCAGAAGATGATGAGACTTGCAGGGTTTTGCATGGATATTGATTATTCGCGAATTCAGCAGCAGTAGATTTGCACGTATTTGAATTAGTTCCGAGAGATTCAGCTGATGTAGATAACAATTTATATTCTTGAGGTTCCCCTCCACCATCAGTATTTTGAAGGTAGAGGTATTTACACGATTTATCAATTCCGATTTGGTTTAATGGATCTTCTGGCAGATCAGAAATATAGTTTTGAGTCTCTAATGGAGCAAGTTCGCTAACATTGAAACCGATTCTTTGGCCAGATATTGAGGTTCCTCCAGAATATGGTCTGGCAATATAGTTCTTGTTATCTGCATAATACAAAACTAAAGCACTTGATACAGCTTGCAAGTCGGCCTTGCGCTTGTTATCCCTTGCCTTTAACTGAGCATTTGACCAGTTTATATACACAATGGTGCTCAAAATCCCAATTATAGAGATCACTATTAAAAGCTCAATAAGCGTAAAGCCACGTTTCCTTACCAAAAAAAGCACACTTTTTTTCATATACCCTCCCAATTAACATCTTAATAGAAGAAATTACCCAGATACCAATTTATCACCAAGCGGCCCCAAAATAGTGTGATCAACCCTCCTGATATCAAAAATGGTGCAAAAGGTAAGCTGTCTTTTAACTTCTTGCTTTTTAATACAATGGCAGTAAGCCCAACGATAGACCCAAGTACAAACGATAAAAATATCATCAGTATCGCAGCAGGGAACCCAACAAGTAGACCCAAAAGCAAACCGATTTTGATGTCTCCGACTCCCATCCATTTTTCCTTTGAAACTATGACTAACAATGCTGGGACCAAAACTCCCACAAGCCCGCCATAGACCATGTTTAAAACTCCGAACCCTCCAAAATACCATGACCCCAATGCAGTGATAGCTAAAGCAGCCCAAACAAATTCTTCTGGCACCATTTGAGTTTTAAAGTCAACTACAAATACCACCGCCAAGAGTACAAAGATGATGAAATAATACAGCGCTGCAAAACTTAAACCGAAATACGCAAATACGAGAAGGGCTAACAATCCAATGAAGAGTTCAACAATCGGGTATTGCCAAGAAATTTCATTACTACAATTTCGACACTTCCCCTTTAACAATACAAAGCTTAAAAGTGGAATCAGATCATACCAAAGTATTGTTTTCCTGCATTTTCTGCAGAGTGATCGTTCTTTAACAAGACTTTTTAAATCGTCTAACCTGAAAATTACGACATTCAAAAAACTGCCCACACTCAAACCAACCAAAAAAACGATTATCGCATAAAGATACATACTATTTGTCATATAAATTGTATATTTTGTACAATCTCCTGATCCCATAGGGACCAGGTAGATTACACAATCTGTTAGTCAGACGTAATAGCGTAGTTGCGAAGTGCACCAAGAGCCGCAGTGGCAGCAGTAGGAGTCGTAAACGATACTATCCAATTCGGACCACCGGTCGCATCACCAGAATCAGTATCCGCAGTATTCTCTAGTGCACATGCAAGTCCAAACTCTTGTGGAGTTGTAATGGCAGTACTATTATGAGATGCATATTGGTACGAAGGAGCCCCGGCAACTTCTTCCGCCGGTATGTTCTTGATGTATACAGTCGACAATTCCGCCACCCCTGGCATATTACCGAACGTATTGTCACCACCTGCACCAAGAGGATATTGGTCTTTATCTACTTGATACTGTGCCAAAGCACTCTTCAGAGACCTCAGATCGCTCTTTCTCCTAGCGTCACGAGCCTTAGCTCTTGCACCATTAACAGCAACCAATACCATTGCTGCTAAGATACCGATGATGGCGATAACCACCAACAGCTCTATAAGTGTAAAACCTTTCTTTTTCATCTTTCCCTCCAATTAAAATATACTATTAATAAATTATTCCGGATCGCAGGCATCAGGATTTGCAGTAGTAGTTGCTACAGTTCCAGTATAGACACTTCCTCCCTTAAACACACAATAATCGGCACCGTTGGATGGAGTTTGAATACCGGCATAATGATTCGAAGCTCCTTTAACATATACTCTATACACTCCCCAGTCATCTGCAGGTTTTGTGGGAAGATTTTGAATAAGATTGTTTCCCGTTGAATCTTGAATATTAGTTAACGGATAAGTAGTCCCACCAAGATTTTGCCAGAAATTACCTGAAATGGCTGGTTTCGTGCTAGCTTCGACGAATGCAATCGTAACTGCATCATCGATCGTCTTTAGCTCTGATTTTGCTTTTGCATATCTCGACCTTTCAGCTGCTCCAGCAAGATTGAGTATGATCAGTAAGGCTAAGATACCAATGATGGCGATAACCACCAATAGTTCGATAAGCGTGAAACCACGCTTCCTCACCACTGGAAACTCTATTAAAGTAAAACCGTGTTTTTTCATCTTTACCCTCCTAGTAATTACACGTCTCGATCGACCCCTCAATCAAACTTTTCGAAACGCTTTATATAAACGGCCGTACTTTGTTATGCATCGACAAACTACAGCCAATTATCTTTATATTATAATTCTATTGAAATTGTGCAATATTGTAAATAGGCATTAAAACTGCAAATATCAGAAATGCTACACCTATACCGACTATCAGCAATATTATGGGTTCAAGTAGTGTTGAAATTGATTTAATCTTCTCTGAAGTTTCTTGTTCGTAATAAATTGCAACTTTATCGAGTATTACGTCAAGTTTCCCAGTCTGTTCACCAACAGCTACCATCTGGCTTATAAGTTTTGGGAAGATTGGATCCTTTTCTAAAGGAATTGATAGCGGCACGCCACGTTCAACCTCTATCGCCACACGATTGATGCTGTCTTCGTATATGATGTTATTTATTGTATTTGATGAGATTCTAAGGGAATCCAAGATAGGGACGCCCGATCTTATCAACATCTCCATTATACGGGTAAAGCTACTCATATACAAGCCTGTGGACAACTCTTTTACAACAGGGATTTTAAGTTTCCAAATATCGATTGTTCGTGAGCCTGAATCAGACAACAGCCAATACCTGCCCCCGAAAATTATAACTAATAAAATTATGATTACTGCCCACCATTGATTGGTTAAAAAATTTGATAGTGCAATTAAGACTCTTGTCGCAAATGGTAATTCAGTTCCAGCTTGCAAGAACAACTCTTCAAGTCGTGGAATTACTGTAATTAGCATGTATGTTCCAACCCCGATAAGGGCAATTATAATAAAAACTGGATAATAAAGTGCACCTTTTAGCTTTAAGTTAAAACTTTGGCTTGCTTCTAAATTCTCTGCAAGTTGACCCAATACTATATCCAAATTTCCACTAGACTCTCCCGACTTTACAACCGAGATAAATACTTTATCGAATGCCTCGGGATGTTTGGCTAGAGCATTCGAAAAAGAGTATCCTTCTTGTAGATCTTTGTACACGGCAAAAAAGATAGTCTTGAGCCTATCGTTCCTTGCCTGTTTGGCGAGAATGCTCATAGACTTTATAAGTGTTACTCCGGCACCAACAGTGGTTGCAAGCTGGCGAGCAAATACTGCCCTATCTTTTACGGTGATTTTTGGTTGAAAGATAGTTGGTGTGGTCATCTGATTCTCTGGAACTATCTCTAAGGGAGTAAGTTTATTTTTTTGCAAAATTGTTTTCGCATCAAAATCACTACTAGCCTGAACTGTGCCAGTAACAATTTTGCCCGTTTCATCTTTTGCTTTATAAACAAACTTTGTCATCAATAAACCATCATTTTTAAGCTCTTTGGATCAAGTGACCAGGTAAGAGCGTCTTCAAGCGAAATTTCTCCGCGAGAAACTAACTCTGCTAAAACCTTGTCAAGGCTTATCATACCTTCGGATGCTGCAGTTTGAATAATATTCGGAATCTGATGAATTTTGTTGTCTCTGATCAAACTTCTAATTGCGGCATTTGCGATCATAATCTCTGCCGCCAACACTCTTCCTCCATTAACTCTCGGGATTAGTCTCTGGGACACAACCCCCAATAAAACTGATGCAAGCTGACTTCTTACCTGCTGCTGCTGGTGGGGAGGAAATACACTAACTATTCTGTCAGCGGTTTGTGCAGACGAATTGGTATGCAAAGTAGTAAATACCAAGTGACCAGTTTCTGCCAATGTAAGAGCGGCATCTATGGTCTCAAGATCTCGCATCTCACCAACTAAAACCACGTCTGGATCTTCTCGAAGTGATGATCTAAGAGCTCTTGCAAAACTGTTCGTGTCTTGTCCAACCTCTCTCTGAGATACAATTCCTTTTTTATGTTCAAATACGTACTCAATCGGATCTTCAATCGAGATTATATGACTTCTTTTCTCAGAATTTATCTTGTCAATAAGTGCTGCTAGAGTTGTAGATTTTCCTGATCCAGTCGGACCAGAGATAATTACAAATCCCTGACTTTGTTCGGTGAATTTTTCAAGTATTGGTGGCAATCCCAGATCCTTCATTCCACGAATCTGCTTTGGAATCAACCTTAAAGATGCACACTCATGACCCATCTGAAAGAAAATATTTACCCTGAAGCGCATCTCTTTATAGCTGAAAGAAAAGTCAATTTCTTTTTTCTGTTTCAGTAAAGTCAGGGTTTCTTCCGAACTTATCTCCTTAATCAGACTTTTTGCGCTTTCAGCAGTCACAGTAGGTGAATCTGGGATAGCAAATAGTTTTCCATCGACACGCAATGTCACAGGAACTCCGACATTTATATGAATGTCAGACGCTTTATGCTCTATCGCATAGTCTAAGAACTTTTTTACTTCTGCACCAAAACTAGCTTCAGTCATAATCCCTCCTAAAGAATATCAAAAAATGCCTTTTTCACTATCTAAATTATATCCCTAATGCGTATTTACGTCAACAAATATATAATTTCCTAAGTTGAAGTGGCTTGGAGTACTTCATCAATCGTAGTTAGCCCCTCCATGGCCTTCAAGATTCCATCTTGTCTCATCATTATCATTCCATCTGCAACCGATGCCTTTCGAATGTCGTTTGCGGGTTTTCTTCCGATCGCAAGTTCTTCAACTTCTTCTGTAATTCGAAGTGCTTCGAACAAGCCTATTCTGCCTCGAAAACCGTGCGAACACTCACTGCATCCCACACCATGATAAAACTTCAGCTCCTTCTTGGCCCTTTCTCTATCTTTCACGTTTTTTTCAGGAATCTTCGATATTTCTAACTGAATAATCTCCATCAATTTTTGCGGAATCTTTGCCTCCTCTTTACACTTTGGACAGATCCTTCTTACCAACCTTTGCGCGATTACCAGATTAATTGCTGAAGTGATTAAAAAAGGCTCAACTCCCATATTTATCAACCTTGGAAGTGCTCCGGCAGCATTGTTGGTGTGAAGAGTTGAAAGAACCAAATGCCCAGTTAGGGCTGCATGAGTTACCATTCCAGCTGTTTCGCCATCACGAATCTCACCCACCATAATAACATTTGGGTCTTGTCTTAAAACACTTCTTAATCCTTCTGCAAAAGTGAATCCAATGGACGGTTTTACCTGACACTGGTTCACTCCTGGTATTTCGTATTCAACCGGATCTTCAAGAGTCACAATATTTACAGCAGGAACGCTAACTCTATTTATAATTGCGTACAACGTTGTAGATTTTCCCGAACCAGTTGGCCCAGTTGATAGTATAACCCCGTACGGCTTTTTCATGGCTTCAACTGTCAGATCAAATGCTCTCCCTTTCATCCCAAGATCCTCCAAAGAAAGTATTCCCTGATTCTTATCCAATATTCGTAAAACAATTTTTTCTCCGTGAACAGTCGGCATTGAAGAAACACGAACATCAACTTCCTGATCTTTGAATACAACATCGAACCGACCATCTTGAGGAATCCGGGTCTCATCTATCTTCATGCTGGATAGGATCTTAATTCGACTAATTATTGGCGGTTGAAGCTTTAGAGACAGATGTAAGATGTCAGTTAAAATTCCATCAATCCTATATCTAATTCTCAAATCTTTTCCTATCGCTTCGAAATGAATGTCGGATGCTCTTTGATTTAGAGCATAATTGATAATTCCTGCCACCAATTTTGGCACAAAATTCTCTATCACTAGATTCTCAAGATCCTCTTTGGATTTAATATCATGATCAAGGAGGTCACCAAGATTGTTGGAGCCATCAGAGTTTTGTTCACCTTCTTTATCTGATTGTTTATCATTGTTTTCTTTATCGTCCGTGGATTCATCACCATCTTTGCCTTCAGGTTTTTTTTGTTCACTTTTTGCGGGTTCTTCTTTTTCTTGTTTGTCATCTATCTTTTTGTGATCATCAATTACTAAAGTTTTTTCTTTTTTGTCATCACCACCGAGAAAAGAAGAGAATAGGCCTCCAAAATCTATCATCTCATCATCATTAGATTTATCTTTCGGCTTATCATTTTCGACTTTTTTGTCAGACGATTCACTACCGATTTGTGGTTCAATTTTTATTGTTTTTGGTTGAGAGTTTTTCTGTGGATCTTCGTTTATATTTGGGATCTTATCTAATACATAATCTATGTCGTCTTTCGAAGTTGAAAATACTTGAAACTTAATACTGTTTTTATCTTCAACCTCCCTTAAGGCTTTTACAAGCATCGGGTCATCGGGATTTTGAGCTGCTAGTGCATAAGATCCATCTTTTTGTCGCAAAAATACCACTGCTTTAAATTTCTCAACAAAATCATGTGGAAATTTGTTTAGCAAAGATTTTGAAATGTTTTGATTTCTCAAATAAACAGTCGGGAAGCTGGTTTTTTGAATGAGGTTTTCGCCTCCAGAACCAGAATATTGTTTTATAGCTTCTGAAAAATCATCTTTTCCGGTAATATACATCTCTACATTTAGGTACCTATCCCCAAGTATCTTTTCAAGTCCCTTTGAAAAGTTGACATTCAAGTCTCCCGGTCTAGATACGGCAAGCATTAGATTTTTTTCTTTGGTGCCAAAAGCGATCACATTGTATTTTTTAGCTACATTTATAGGAATAGCCAAAAGAGCTTCTTTCGGAATCTTTAAATTCTTGAGAGAAACAAAAGGAAGTTTCAAAAGGATACTATAAGCTTTATTTATAGTATCTGGAGAAACAACACGATTTTTAAGCAAAAAGTTTTCAATCTCTCTATTTGTCTTAAACTGTGATTTTATTTTTTCAGCATCAGCTTGAGTAACCTGACCCTGAACGACAAAAATATCCAGAATAGACTGGGTCTCAACACTTTCTGCTCCATTTACAAAATAGGAGTTTTTATAAACAGTATTTGCCATCTAACTCATTTATTTTTATTGTGGATCTGAAAACGGATTAGTTTTACCCATCTTATCTTTAGGGACTGGGATAGGGATTCCAGCTGTATTTTCTCTACCAGAAATTAAACTTTTTGCCTCAGCTTCGAGACTACTTAAATCGACAACTGGAGTTGAGTACAAAGAAATCCCGTTATCGGTATTTGAGATAGAATTAGAAAATATTATCGCTAACACAACTATAACAGCAACAAAGAAGCCTAGTCCTAGAAGTGAGTTTAATGTACTTTTTTTCATTCTATTCCCTTATTCTGTTAAAATTCCTCTTCTAGTAATCCTTGAGCATACGCTTCTATCTCCAAAGAGAGACTTGATTCAGTAGTTTCTCCGATTGCAAATGTAAGACTTCGAATATTCATGAATTTAACACTATTTTCCACACTAGCGATAAACCC
>SDBT01006577.1_pt1 | contig 19245 bp, 14 predicted proteins | sample 2277101 | NCBI WGS metagenome assembly SDBT01 (sample SAMN10404973, study PRJNA504765) | marine sediment metagenome | isolation source: marine sediment core GS10_PC15, 103 cmbsf | place: Arctic Ocean: Southern Knipovich Ridge | collected 2010 | reverse complement strand
AACGAACAATTGGTAAGAAGGGTAAAGGGTTTGCCGAATTCAATTATCCCACCAACATGGTTATGGATGGTGAGGGATTCATCTATGTCTCTGATATGTTGAACTTCCGCGTGCAGAAGATTGACCGCAATGGGAAGGCGGTATTGGTGTTCGGGAAACCGGGACGCACCTCCGGGCATTTTGCACGGCCTAAGGGGATCGCAGTAGATCGTGAGGGGATTATCTACGTCGCGGATGCCATGTTGAGTATCGTCCAGCTGTTCGACCAAAAGGGGCGTGCATTGATGCACTTGGGGGGAGGCGGAACAGGGGATGGACAGCTGTATCTACCCGCGCAGGTCATCATCGACTATGAGAATATCGAGGTATTCAGGGAATACATCGCCCCGAACTTTGAGGTGAAGTATCTGGTGCTCGTGACGAATCAGCTTGGTCCGAATAACGTGAGCGTGTTTGCGTTCGGTCGCAGTAGGGCGGGAGCAACATCTCAACCCACGGAGACGGGGGCAGTCCAGGAGGTAAGGACACATCGTGTAAGGAGGAGCCCGTGAGATATAAAGCGATGCCAATCGTGATTTGGACGTGCCTGTTAGTCTCTGTTGCGGGGGCACTGGACGCGGCCGCTTCCAAAGGCAAGCAGAAGCCACCACCGGTGGAATTGAGTTCTCCGATGCGGCTGGACAGAGCCAGTAATGGAAACATCCTTGTCTCCGATCATCGCAATCGGCGGATCTGGGAACTGAACAAGCGCGACCTTACGACCGTTCGGTCTTTCAGCGTTATCGGTAAGCCGCTAGCCGTCGCGGGAGGAGGGGCAAACATCTACGTCGGGAACGAATCGTCCCGCCGCGTGGAGGTCTACAGCAAGTCGGGCGAGCTTCTTTTCAATCTCGGGGGGGCGAACTCCTATTTCAAACAACCCACAGACATCGCGATAGATCATACCCTCAATCACGTTTACGTCGTGGACGGACTAAGCGGAATCGTGAAGGTCTTTAGCGTCGGGTCCGATCCCAACGGGACGCTGATTCGCACGCTTCCTACCGGCGGACCCGATCCCAACGTACTGACACACCCAACCGGAATCGCCGTAGACCCCACCCGCCAGGAGGTCCTCATCAGCGATTACGGGGCTCCGGAGATCGGGATTCATCCTCGCGTGCAGATCTTCAACTACGCTGGGAACCATATCGGGACTTTCTCCGGAAAGGCCGGGATGTTTGGAAACCGTTTCTCCCGGCCGCAAGGATTAGCCGTCGATGGGAAAAACCACGTGTTCCTTGTGGACTGCTGGATCGGGAGGGTCATCGTTCTCGATCGCCTCACCGGCGGGCAGATCAAGACCCTCGGAACCTACGGAACGGGAGTGGGGGAGTTGGCGTTACCTTTGGATGTCGTGATCGACCCAAAGACGAAAAACGTCTTCGTCACCAACAACCGACCCGGACGAATTGAGGTGTTCAAGAGGGGAGGGATGGTCCCATGAGGCGTCAGCGACACTTATCGTTCGTCGTCCTGGTGATCCTGGGGGGGATCGTCGCATACGCCCCCGAGGCGATTGGACAAAACCAACACGATTGCAGTTACTGTCACGTCATGCACGGTGCTCCGGGTCCCTCGCTTAATGTCGGTACGGACGTCGAGGTGATCTGTCTGACCTGTCACGGCCCCGCCGGGTCCTCGAGCCTCAAGGCCGACATCCATACCAATACGGATGGAAGCTCACACAGTGCGTTTCGCATGACCTGCGTCGATTGTCACACCGCCCACAGCGACATGACCAACTGGGTTGGTGGGACGAATATCAAGCAGGTCGGGCGGGACGTTGACGGAAACGAGATCGCAAGGATCGATACTCCCAACAGCGGGATTCGCGAGGTGGTCTTTGAATCGCGCGGCACCGATGCCAACGAACCCACGCTTCGTTCGTTCGCAGACAACGATGAAAACAACGATGGGATTTATGACGGAGTTTGCGAAACGTGTCACACTGCGACTTCGCACCACCGTAATAACCTTCCCGATCCGGACCATTACACCGGTGAGACCTGCACGACCTGCCATCCTCACGAAGACGGGTTCGACCCCACCGCGGGAGCCTGCTCCGACTGCCACACCGCCTCCGCCGGGAGTCGGCGGCCCATCATCGGCGAATTCGCTCTGGCGAGCCATCACTTGCAGGGAGCGTCGCTGGATGAGGCTGACTGCACCGTCTGCCACGACATGTCCAACCACAAGCAAGGGAACGTACGGCTTAAGAACGTGGACGCTCCCAGCGATCCAAACCTGGTGGTCGTGCTGGCCGGAGACCCGTTAACCAGTTCAACCGAAGCGCAGAAGCTTGAGACATTCTGCCTCGCCTGTCACGACAGCGACGCGGCCGGGGGTTCTGCTCCCTTCACCGACGGGAATACCCCGGTGGCGATCGATCCCAACGCATGGGCTGCGGGTTCGCATAGCAGCAGCGGGCCTACCTGCTTTGGCGACGGACAATTTGGGTGTCACGGGAACGGACACGCGTCGAATAAGCGGAAGCTGCTCGCTCCGTACGGTGTCGCCCCGACCCCACCAGCGAACGCCGAAGAGGAAGAAGACTTCTGCTTCGCCTGCCACGACGCCGACGGACCCGCCTCAAGCGACGTGAAAGGTCAGTTCAGCGCGAGTATTAACTGGGTGACCGCCGCTGCTGGTGTCAACGACAGTACGACGCTCAATGACCGGCACGACGTGCAATACAGTGCCCAAAGTATCAGCGGTGCGAAGATAGAGTGCACCGACTGTCACGATCCGCACACCGCCAGTGCCACTTCACTGGTCAAGGCCGACCCGGATCCCGGGGACGGACGAGTTCCGGGCGATGGGAACACCCTCCTCGGGGCTGACCTCCGCACCGAGTGGTGCCTGGACTGCCACGACGCCTCGCTCCCCAGTTCAATCACAGCGCCTACGACCGATCTGGCCGATATCCGCACCGCGTTCCAGAGCGCCGATACGCACGGTCTGACCAGCGGGTCCCCATCGCTTAAGAGCGGATACGGATGGGCCGCCGGCGACCTCGTTTCCTGCTCGGCGTGCCATACATCCCTGCACGTCTCATCCAAGTCGAATCTGTTCCAGTTCAAGGACACCGTCAAGTCCAAGGATGGGTTAACCGACATCCCGAGCGACGGGGTTGGATTCAATTACGAACTCACGGATAACGACGTCAAGACCCCGGCAATAAACGGTTACGAAGCTTGCAATACCTGCCACACCGGTTCCATGGGAGCGAAAAAGCCCAACTGCTTCGGTTGCCATTTCCACGGCACAAGATTCTAGACGCGGATAACGAAGGATTGTATGCGTTGCGCGGCGGCTTGGGAGTTGCCTGCGGATAGTGCGGGCAGGTCCCAGGCCGCCGCAGCGCTCCAGGGTCCGATCCGGGTTTACACAGGTTACAGAACGATCCGCCCCGAGCCCCCCTCAGATCGCTATCGCCTGGGCGATTCCACAAAATACTTCATGGAGATTTTCTTGTACTCTGCGGTCGAAAAGAGGACCTCGTACTCGGTTAGGGCGAGATCGGCGGCGACTTGTGTGACTATGGTGCGGACCTGATCCTCGGACCGTCCATGAACCATGGCGAAGAGGTTATAAGGGAAATCAGGCAGTGGGGGGCGGCGGTAGCAGTGGGACACTTCCGAACGTTCAGCGAGTTTCCGGCCAACATCATCTATGCGATCCGACGGGACGTCGAAAACTGCCATCCCATTGGCATGAAACCCTAACCGGCGATGCTGGACCACCGCTCCGAAACGACGAATCACTCCCGCTGCAAGCCACTCTTCAATTTGCGAAACAACCCGCTCGGTGGACCAGCCCAGCTGGTGAGCCAATTCCTCGAAGGGGTTCGCAGCCGGTGGGAGGTCTTCCTGGAGGAATCGAACCAGCCGCTTCTGATCGTCATCGAGTTCAACGGGTTTCGTGGACTTCGGATCGATCACACTATTTGCCGCAACGAGCGAATCGCACTTTTCCTGACCAACCTGGAAATTCACGCGTATCTTGTAGACGCTCAAGGCGGGAAGGCTGAAAAACTCGTCGATGTCCGTTTGCCGCTTCAGATCCTCGACGATGGTGCGGAGTTCCCGCTCGGACTGTGCTGTGAGCGTGAACCAGAGATTGTATGCGTGTTCTCGCCGGTAGTTGTGTGTAACACCCGGGAGTTGGCTGATGATCTCTGCGACTTCCTCAAGGCGCTGGGGCGGGATGCGAGCAGCGACCAGTGTGGAAGCGTAACCGAGGCTGCGCGAATCAAAAACGGCGCCAAGGCGCCGAATCACACCCACGCTGCGCAGGTGTGCGATTCTTTCGAAGATTTCATCGGCGCCGGTTCCGAGTCGCTTTCCCAGGACGTCGAAAGGCTGGAGGCAAACCGGGAAATCCGTCTGGATAACCGACAGAATTTTTTTGTCTACTTCGTCTACCTCGTCCAATTCAGCGTGCCCAAGCTTCTTACTTTGCCCGCCTTCTTTTGGTTTTCCTTTCGGGATGTACGTGCAAAACGGTTCTTCGTCGAGGTAGTCGCCTGTGATCGCGTAGGCCCGAGCCCGGCACCCACCGCACACTCGTCCAAACTCGCAGTGCCCGCAGCGCCCGCGATAGGAATGCAGATCGCGCATCTGCAGAAAGATCTCCGACGTTTCCCAGATCTTCTGGAAGTCAAAGTTCTCATTGCGGACATCCCCGCACTCGACGTCGAGGAACCCGCATATCTGCACCTTCCCGGTATGGGAGATGAACGCGAAGGACTGACCGCCCATGCAGCCCTTAACGGGGTGTCCTCCACTGCGGTAGGTACCCAACTGACGCATAATCCTCTGGTAGTGCGGTGCACAGGTAACTCGGATTCCTATATCCTCGCGGTTCTGCTGAGCGGCGAACCAGCGGAGGCTTTGTTCGTATTGCTCGGGCGAGATTTCCTGATCGGCCAGATCCCTACCGCGCCCGGTGGGAACGAGGAGGAACGGATTGAAGACGCTCGCCCCGAGCTTCACCGCCAGTTCGAGAATCGCCGGTGTTTCATCAAGATTGTGTTTGGTGACGGTGGTGTTAATCTGAAAGTCAATTCCTGCCCGCTTAGCGGCTTCAATACCGCGCAAGGATGACGCGAAGGCGCCCGGGACCCCGCGAAACTCGTCGTGAGATTCCGCCGTCGCCCCGTCGAGCGAGATGGAGATATTACGGATTCCGGACTGGAGGATCCTGGCGGCCGATTCATCGTCGATCAGCGCACCGCACGGCGCCATCACGACTCGCATGCCCAGCTGTGTCCCGCGAGAGGCGATGTCGTAGATGTCATCACGCAGCATGGGCTCGCCGCCGGTGAGGATGATGATTGGTTTGGCGAACGATGCGATGTTGTCCAGGAGCTTGAAGCATTCTTCGGTGGTCAGTTCGCCGGGATAGGGCTTGGGTTGTGCGGCGGCTCGGCAGTGCTTGCACGCGAGCATGCAGCTGCGAGTCACCTCCCACGCGATCAATCGGGGAACGTGCTGCTGGTTGGCTGAACTCGCATCCGCCGGATGGTGCATCACTCATCGTCCTTTGGAAGATCCCCGGAGATCTCTTCATCTGTCAGATAGCAGGCGGGATCGCAGGCCCACAGGTCACCGGTGGCGGCTTCGGAACGGACGCGGAAGTTCCCTCCGCACATATCGAGGAAGCGGCACGTGGCGCAGCGGCCTTTCACATGCGGGCGCTTATCCTTGAGCTTCGCCATCAACGGGTTCGTCAGGTCCGTCCAGATTTCGCTGAACGGGCGCTCGGTGACATTCCCAAAACAAACGTGCCGCCAGAACTGATCGGCGTGCACCGATCCATCCCACGATACGCAACCGATTCCGTTACCGGTTGAGTTGCCCCCGTTCATTCGCAGGAGCTTCAAAACGTCGGCGGCGCGATCGCTGCCCTCACGAACCATGCGCAGGTACAGGTAGAGCCCGTCGGCGTGGTTGTCGACGGTAAGGACCTCTTTGGGGAGCCCGTCGGCGTGCAGTTCGGCGGTCCGATCGATGATCAGGTCCACGACGCGGCGAGTTTCGGCGTGGTCGAGGTCCTCGTTAATCAGCTTCGAACCCCGTCCGGCGTACACGAGATGGTAGAAGCACACGCGAGGGATGTCTTCATCACGCAGGAGGGAAAAGATATCAGGTACGTCGAAGGCGTTGCGTTTGTTGATTGTGAATCGCAGGCCTACTTTGATCCCGGCCTGGCGGCAGTTGCGGATGCCGGTGAGCGCCTTATCGAAGGCGCCTGTAATACCACGAAACTTATCGTTCGTATCCCGCATTCCATCGAGCGATACGCCCACGTAACTCAGACCTATCTGTTGGAGCTGCTCGGCGATCTGGGGCGTTATAAGCGTACCGTTGGTGGAGATGACCGCCCGCATACCAAGCTCGATAGCTTTGGAAGCCAGTTCGAACAGGTCCTTCCGCATGAGCGGCTCGCCGCCGGAAAAGAGGATTACCGGGGAACCGAACTGGGCGAGGTCTTCCAGGAGGGCGAAGCCCTGCGCTGTGGTCATCTCTCCTTCGTACTCCCGATCCGCCGAATGCGAATAACAGTGAACGCATCGCAAGTTGCATCGCCGCGTGCAATTCCAGACCACTACGGGCTTCTTGTCCGCAGAGAATTGCAGCAGGTGAGAGGGCAGGGTCTTACTGCTTGATCCGTAGCGAAGAACATCAGACGATTCCACCGTACCGCAATATAACTTCGATATGCCTATCACGAAGATACCTCTCGGGGCCCTTCCTTGTTGAGTATAGCATTTACGAGACCGTCGATAGTATGGGAATCGGCCTCGACGGTCGGTTCAAATCCGAGTTCTCGAAGCGTTGCGGAAGTGGCCGGTCCAATGCTTCCGATCTTCACTCCACCCGGTGTGACCAGCTCAGGTTGAATTGTGTTGAAGAAGTTCTTCACCGTGGAGGAGCTGGTAAAGGTTATCCAATCGATTTCGCCTTTCTTGATGAGTTCAGCAACTTCCTCGCTCCGGGAACCGTCAGGTACAGTGCGGTAGGCTGCAACTTCGCACACTATCGCCCCGCGCTCCCTAAGCGCATCGACAAGATCCGGCGGGGCGATATCCGCGCGGGGGCAGAGGATTCGCACATCCGATAGCTCCTGCAACGCTGCAAGGGTCTCGACGATCTCCGTACTGACAAACTTGGCAGGCTGCGCGTCCGCCCGCACACCGAACGCAGCGAGTCGCTCCGCCGTCGCCGGACCGATACAGCAAATCTTGTTGGAACCCAGAGCCCGCGAATCCAGACTGTTTTGTTCCAGTGCCCAGAAGAACGCGTCTACCCCGTTGACGCTGGTGAACACGATCCAATCGAACGAGATCAACTCTGCGATCGCTTCGTTCAGGGGGGCGTCATCATCGGTGAGTTCGATGCGGATTGTGGGGGCTTCGATGACCTCGGCTCCCAACCGCTCGAGTTTAGCGGTAAGCTGCGAAGCTTGCGTTCGGGCACGAGTCACGACGATCCGACGCCCAAAGAGTTGTCGATGCTCAAACCAGTTCAGTTTATCTCGCAGCGCGACGACCTTACCGATCACGATCATCGCCGGGGGCTTGAAATTAGCATCGGTCGCGAGTTTCGGTAGTTCGCGGAGAGACCCGGTAATAACCTGCTGACGCGAGGTCGTTCCCCATCGAATCAGTGCGGCGGGCGTCGCACCGTCAAGTCCGTGATCCGTCAGCGCCTTGCAGATCGCCTCCAGTTTTCCCACGCCCATGTAAAACGCCAGCGTCCCACGCCATTTTGCTAAGGCCTCGTAGTCAAGGTCAGAGCCTTCTTTGTCCGGGGTCTCATGGCCGGTGACGAGCCCGAGATTGCTCGCCAACGTACGATGGGTAACCGGGATGCCGGCGTAAGCGGGTGCGGCGACCCCAGCGGTCACACCTGGAACCACCTCGAAGTCGATACCCGCATCGACCAGGGCAAGTGCTTCCTCACCACCGCGCCCGAAGACGTACGGATCCCCACCTTTTAGCCTGACAACCGTTTTCCCATCCCCAGAAAGAGAAACGAGCAGATCGTTAATCTCCTCCTGGGCGAGCGTGTGCTTAGCGGCTTGCTTACCTACGTAAATCAGTTCGGCGTCGGGGTGGACATAATCGAGCAATCGCGGGGAGGCGAGGTTGTCATACACAACGGCATCAGCCTGGGACAGCAACTCACTCCCTCGGACTGTGATCAGCCCGGGATCTCCCGGACCGGCCCCCACCAGATATACGCATCCCTTGCTCACGGATTAGCCTCTGATGCGGGGTTCGATGCATTAACCACTGTTTCAAGTATCTCCTGCGCCCCGGCGGTGAGAAGCTGTTCGGCGAGTTGCTTACCGAGCTGCTCACCTGCATCAGGGCTGACAACGTCTGTGGTGATCGTTCGCTTCAGCAATTGCGAACCGTCGAGATCGGCAACCATACCGGTAATGGTCAACTTTGTCCCGGCTTCTGTGGTTCTGGCATAAGCGCCTATGGGCACTTGGCACCCACCGCCCAGACTTCCCAGAAAGGCGCGCTCGGCGGTAACCGCTGAGCGAGTTTCCAGATGATCGAGCGGATTGAGCATATCTCGCAACGCCTCGTCATCGCAGCGTATCTCAACTACCACCGCGCCCTGCCCACATGCAGGTAGGAATTCCTCCGGATCCAAACGTTCGGTGGCGTGGTGGATCAGACCCAGTCGTTTCAGTCCCGCGGCGGCGAGGATGAGCGCGCGGGCGCCGGATTCCTCCAGCTTCGTCAATCGTGTCTCGACGTTGCCCCTGACGGGAGAAATCCTCAGGTCTTTCCGGCGATGCAGCAACTGCGCGCTGCGACGCAGGGAACCCGTCAGGACCTCAGCGCCCTCGGGAAGCTCGTCGAGCTTCTGGGCATCCTTCGCTACGAGTACATCTGCGGGATCCTCTCTGGGGAGCGTAGCCGCCACGGTCAAACCATCCGTCAGTTCGGTCGGTAGATCCTTCAGTGAGTGAACGGCCAGGTCGACCGAACGCCCCAGCAGTGCGTTCTCGATTTCTTTTGTGAACAGTCCTTTGTCCAGCATGGCGTGTAAGGGCGTTTGGAGAACCTTGTCTCCTTTGGTCCGAATCACCTCCAGAGACACTCGCAAGTCGGAGTGCAGATTCAACAGTGCATCGCGGACATGATTCGCCTGCCACATCGCCAACCTCGAACCACGAGTTCCGATGACGAGGGGTCTGGTCACTCTTTCTCCACGTCCTCGAGGGAAAACATCCGCCGGATCATATCCACCGCCGCCAGACAATCGCTGTTTGTAGCCTCTTGAGGCAATTGGTGCAGATAGGTTATTGGATGATGAAGTATCTTGTTGCACAAGCCTTCTGTGAATCGCTCAAGCTGCTGGCGGTCTTCTTTCGTAAACTTCTTACCATACCTTCCGATCTCCGCCTCACGAAGTTGACCAAAGAGCTGCTGCAGAAGCTTGATCGTAGGGGCGACCTGGAGGGAATCGACCCACTTGGTGAATTGCTGGACTTCGTCGGTGACGATTGCCTCTGCCTTCGGGATCTCCCCTCGGCGGCGCTCGATATTCTGAGCGACTAACCCATCGAGATCGTCCAAATTGTAGAGATAGACGTTGGGTAAGCGGCCGATCCGAGGATCGACGTTGCGCGGAACGGCGATATCGACGATGAACAGAGAACGATCGAAATGGCGGATGATTCCGCTCAATTGCTCGTAGGTCAACAGGGGTTCAGGCGACGCGGCTGAACAGATCACCAGGTCAACCCCGAAGATCGCGTTGGGGGCATCACTAAGCTCAATAGCTTCTGTCGTACATTGCACCGAGGGCGACGGAGAAGAAAGGATCCCCTCCAAGGTCTCACCCCGTTGAGCCAGAAGGCGCAGCAGCGCCGGGCATCGCACCTGCTCTTGCTGGTCGGGTGCTTGTTGAGAAGCGGACCTTGCCCCAGATTCGTCAGCCGCTTCGGGACAGATAAGACTCCGAGCGACTTCCTCCGCACGAGACAGAGTGCGGTTGGCGACGATAACGTGACCGACTTTGCGACGTATGAGCGCTTGGGCGGTGAGTTCTGCGGTTTTGCCGGCCCCGACCAGCATGACGGTTTTCCCAGCCAAACGAGCGAAGATTTGGGAAGCCAGGTCCACCCCCGCCTGAGCTACACTGGCGGATCCGCGGCCCAGATCCGTTTCAGCCTGGACCCTCTTGCCTGTGCGAAACGCCCAGTGGAACACCTTATTCAGGAAAAACTTCGCTGTCCTCGCTTCCAGGGCTATGCGGTAGGCATCCTTGACCTGTCCGAGTATTTGATGTTCACCCACGATCTGCGATTCGAGCCCGGCAGCTACGCGAAACAAATGAGTAACAGCTGAGATACCATCGTAGCGGTAAAACACAGATTCGTCGATCTCCGGAGAGTTGTTCTTCGATCGTGCTATGTGGTTCAGCAGATATCCAAGGGAATCCTGCTCATTCTTGCAGACGAAGTAGATCTCGGTGCGATTGCACGTATCAAGGACCATTGCTTCATCAAAAACGTCTTCCGAATGGAGGGTCTGCAAGAGGCCCCTGGTGAGTTCGTCGCCCAGTGCAAAGAGCTCACGGACCGAAACCGGCGCCGTTTGGTGACTTATGCCTATGACAGATATTCTCATCGTTCGCGTTTCTGTCGGAGTCTTTCACGAGAGGATAATGCTGATAGCAAGCAAGGCGACGATGGCAAGAAAACCGGTCACCGCTATGAACGATACTCTCGAAGTCGACCATCTTCCGAAGAGTTTTCCGATAACCGCCGTCAAACAAATCACCCAGGCAATTGAACCAATAACTACCGCCCGCACAGCTCGCTTGGCTATCTGACACCAACTGAGTTTGCCCAGCAGCTCAAGGGGGGGGAGCCGATCGAAGAACAGCCCGAAATGATGCTGCTTCAGATAGCGTTGACCTATCAGGTGAAGCAAGCCATAAACGGCAGCAAAGGTAAGCGCCGTATACGCCAACACCGCTGGGACCACGTGTAAGCGGGCCCACCCGTAACGGGTGCCGATCTCAGCAGAGGAGGTGGCGATATCATGGGCGAGGAACGTTGAGGAGGTATATTGAAACAAAAAGATGAGTAAGAACACGAAAGCTCCTGCGCGGCGGTCCCGACTGATGAGTTCCATCACCCAGTAGACACACGCGGACGACAAAGCAATAAGGGAGAGTATCTCGTAACCACTGACAACAGGAGGATAACCCAGCTTGATCCCTCGCAAGACAAGAAACGCCGCATGGAATACGATGGCGGCGAGCACCCACTGGTTGCGAACGTGGGTCCTGATGCGGAGGAAGAAAGTCGCGCCGTAATCAATCACAAATCCCAGATAGATCAGGGGAACAAGCCAGTTCGCAAGGGTGAGTAGCGCATTCACGATTGGTCTCCTGTGAGAAAGCTCCCGCTGTGGAAATCATGTAGTGAGGACATTCGCAAGGTGGTGGGGTTAGTCTGCGTCGCAACCATGTCGCTCGTAGCCCCAGCACCTTTCTAAACGCCCCACTCATGTAAGAGTCCATTGATTGTCCAAGGTGGCGCTATTTCTTAATACGCTTATCCCTGCCTTGCCCTCAAGGTATTTTCTCGACCGACACGCCTCGCGCGCTTCTGCGATGTTGAGGCGGGCTGTTCCGCCTCGTATTGGCCAATTTCCTCAGAAACACCAAGCTGGTCCATCTTTCGATAAAGACTACTCAACCCCACATTGAGCGCCCGTGCGGTGGCGTGCTTGTCAAAACTCTTATCCCGTAAGACCTGAGAGATATAATGCCTTTCAAACGCCTGTACTGCTGATTTAAGATCACCCTGCCACAACCCCTTATCGAAAACCTCCTTCGTCACGAAGGACAAGTCCTCCTCACCAATTAATTTCCCATCGCTAAAAATCATCGCACGTTCAATCACATTTTGCAGTTCACGAACATTTCCCGGCCAGGGGTATTCCATCATTCTCTGCATGGCCTGATTTGATACGCCCAAGCAACCCTTGTTGAGTTCCCGACAATACTTTGAAACAAAATGCGCAACCAATAATGGTATATCTTCGTATCGTTTCCTCAGCGGAGGTAGATGTATTTCAACAACGTTAAGTCGATAGTAGAGATCTTCACGAAAACGCCCGGCTTCGACCTCCTTAAGCAGATCGCAGCTGGTAGCACAAAGGATGCGTGCATTGACATCAATGGTTTCGGTGCTGCCTATGGGCAGAACTTTCTTTTCCTCTATCGCGCGCAACAGTTTCACCTGAATGGCCGGAATCATACTGCAGATTTCGTCCAGGAACACGGTTCCCCCATCGCCCATGAGGAACAGCCCGACCTTGTCACGGATAGCTCCGGTAAAGGCTCCTCGCTTGTATCCGAACAATTCACTTTCGGCGAGGGACTCCGGAAGGGCTCCGCAGTTGATCGCCACAAACCGTCCTTCCTTGGTGATTCCGTTGTAATGAATAGCCCGGGCCACAAGCTCTTTGCCCGTTCCGCTCTCACCGCTGATCAGAGCACTGCTACGTGTCTGGGCGAGTTTCTTGACCATATCGAGGGCCTGGTGGAGTATCCGGGACGTCCCGACGATTCCCTCGAAATGGTGCCGATCTTCCAGTTCGCGAAGCAGGAATTGCCTTTCATCCGTCAACGTTCGCATATTCAGCAAACGGCTAATCTTGATGAGGATATCGTCAAATATGAAAGGCTTGGTCACATAATCGCTTGCACCGAGTTTGACCGCTTCGACCGCGCCCTCCACTGTTCCAAAGGCAGTAATAATAATCACCTGAGTCCCGAGAGATCTCTCTTGCATCTTGGTGAGTACCTCGAGTCCGTCCATTTTGGGCATGCGAATGTCCAGCAGCGCCACATCGATATTCGTCGTTTCCAATAGTTCGACTGCCTGTTGTCCATCGGCTGCAGTAACGACTTTGTATCCTGCTTCGCTGAGCACGTTCGTCAGTGTTTCCCGGATGGTGCTCTCATCGTCTGCTATCAATATTCTTTTCTGCATCGTTCTACTCCGAAACTCATGTGTGGGCCAGTTCGTCTTGCCCACCCTCGGCGGCGACCTTATCTCTCACGGTTGGATCAACCGGAAACAGAACAGTAACAACTGTTCCTTCTCCCGGTGAACTTTCAATCTCAATTCGACCACCATGCTGCTCAATGAGTCTGTAACTGACGGCGAGTCCCAGGCCGCTTCCTTCTCCCGGAGCCTTGGTGGTATAAAACGGCTCAAAGGCTTGATTAACCTGCTCCTCCGTCATTCCTGCCCCCTGATCAGAAACCCTGACACTGACCCAATTGTTTTCAACGCTGGATTCAACGGTAACTATCGGGGTCCCCTCCAACCCTTTGACCGCGTCGAGGGCATTCAGGAGTAAGTTGATCAATACCTGTTGAAACTGATGCGGCATGACACGAACTTTTGGCAGAGTCGTATTCTTAACACGCACGATTTCCGCGTGACGAGAGCGGTGGCTGTAGCGGAGCATCTTTATCGTCTGCTCGATGAGCTTACCTAAATCCGTCCAAGCCCATTGGCCTGTCTGCGGCCTGGCAAACTCCAACAGCTCCCTGACAATCTTTGCAATTCTTTGGACCTGCTGTTCAAGGGTGTCCAGATGGTTGCGATCTTCCGATGAAGGGCTCCGCCGCTTCAGCAATTGCGATATGGCAGAAAGGCATGCCAGTGGATTGCCAATCTCATGAGCCACCCCGGCCGCCATCGTCCCGAGCACGAACATTTTTTCGCGCTCGGCCAATTTCTTCTGATTCTTCCCAAGCGCCTCCGAGAGAGTGTAAAGTTCGCGGTTTCGCTCCCGGAGTTTGTGCTCAAGGCTTAAATGGTCCGTAAGGTCCTCTGCTACAATCACATATCCGACGTGCTCGCTCCGGTCATCCAGCACACTTGACGCGGTGGCCCTGAATTGTCGGGCCGGTTCGCCTGGTTTTGCACGAACCGGCACCCAGAACGTTTCCGATGGGAGTGGTGCGGACGCATTCTTGATCCGTTCGATGTACGTCCGGAGGCCGCCTGGAATGGCGCTGTCGCCAAATGCCGCAGGGTGCTGAGTGGAATTGCTCCTCAACAACCACTGCGCCCCTGCAGAATTCCATAGCTGCGGTGTACCGTCCGGAGCTAAAAACACCAGGGCGTCGGACATACTGGATATGATTGAATCCAGAACGTCTCGCTGGCGAACGACCTCCTCCTCGCGATATAGAAGACGCCTGGTAATCGTCGTGGTTAACCACACAGAGGCATACATCGCCACGGAAAAGATGAAAATGGTGAGACCAACAAACGGCCAGTTATCGAAGCACCGCCCCCCGAATCCTAACCCCATCGCATGGTACAACGACGGAAAGGTCGCCTGAAGCACCCCTATTAGCCCATGCAACGACACGGCCAACGTGGCGATCAAATAGCCCTCTCTGGCGGACAGGAGAATCCCGATGCATCCTATATAAAAGATGCATAAGTAAGCAATTGGGTTCTCCACGCCCCCGGAAAAGTACACCACGCTCATTAAGGCAACGACGTCCGCAACCCCCGAAGCAATCCAAAAAGGCCTTCCCGGTGCGTATCCTCGCACTTTAAAGCGGTGCACAGTAAAAGTGAGCAACGCATTATAGATCAGTACCGCAACTCCGACGATAACGAGTTCCGCAGCCGTTGCTACGACACCCAAACGCCCACAAATAACCGCCCCGGCAATGATGCCGACCCCCGCTACCCAGCGCCCTCGGATCATGAGTTGTCCGACCCGAACTCGCCGCTGTTCGAGGGAGGGTTTGCAACTTTCCGCTTCAAGTGCCCTTGAGGGCGTCATGGACAGCATGCGGGGGCCTTCCGAGTTGAAAATTAACCCCACTAACAAACAAAGTGCTTCGTCCTATCGCCAATGGAGCTTGTCTCATCGCCCTCATGAAATCGCTCCCTTTCTGGAACCGAGGCCCAGATAGCCGTCTCGTCCCCCCGATCTCGCTGAGCTCTCCACTTGTGGGCGCTCAGGTCACTTCAGAACTGAAATAGTATGAATCGCTCGTTCTCATTTGCGAGAATACAGCATACTGCCATTTTCAAAATTTGTCAAGATGGAAAAATAAAACTTTGTGACGCCTAGTTTTCTAGCATGTGGGAATCGCACGCCGTGTTTCTGCCGTCTTCTTCCTAAATATGAGATGGTCGCTCCTGGCAAGAAACTTGCCCTGGAGAACGACCAGCGATTCTCCGACTCTCTTGCTCTATGATGTTTGCAGGGTCTGTCAGTACGAAGCGATTCTAGTGGCGCTAGTTGTGCGTATTACCGTCTATATGCCCCAGGCGGCTTTATTAGGGTAGGTACTTGATATGTAAGGTTGGGCGTTCAAGCGCGGACGCTACAAGGCCCGAGCATTCGATCAAGATATCAAGGTGTAAACCGAGCTGTTAGCAGTTGCCTGCCTGGAAATCGCCGCGCCGATTCGGTACGGTGCTTTCCGGCACCGCAGTTGCATACTTAATATAACGAATAAGCTGCGAACGCTCGCAGATGTGATCTTTCGGTGCAAACCAGAAATACTGGTTGACTTCACCTGGGATCGGGTATGTGTTATTGTCTATTAACCGCGCAGGATGTCTGTGAAATCTTTGCTGGCGAGTTCGAATAGGACAAATCATCTAAGGATTTGAGGTGCAGATGTGATGCTTTTGCGCCGCATGATAATATGGGTGGTTTTCGCAATGATAGTCCTGCTGGCGGGTCTTTCCGTCGCGGGGGCGTTTATCGGCGTCGAACGAGCGAGGGCAATGTTCAATTCCCTCCCGCTTGTCGTTTTCTGGTTCCTGCTGCTGGGGCTGTTCGTTGTGGGCCTTTACGCGTACAAGCGGCTGCCTCGCTCCCCGGGATTGTTGTCTCTTCACATGGGAGGCCTGTTGATCGTTTGTGGCGCCATGTACGGTTCGGACATCGGCCATAACGCCGCAGCAAAGCTTTTCAACATCTCAAAGATCCCGTTCGGATACATGAGGATTTACGAGGGGCACGCCAGTAATACCATCTCCGACAAGGACGGGCACGAAGTCGGGCGTCTGCCATTCAGTATCGCCTTGAAAGATTTTTGGATCGAATACTACGAAGTGCACGGGCCCGCCATGCTCGGAATAACCGCCCCGCCTCTCGAAGGTAACCATGAGCACCGCCAAGAAGTGATTGAGTGGACCGTCGGGGAGACAGTGGAGATTCCCTTTGTTGAGGCTCGCGTGAAAGTGTTGCAATATCTCGAGGCCGCGCGGCCGGCTTATGCAGAAGGCGTTGAGGGGATCCTGGACATTACTGAACCCGACGGGAAGAAAAGCTCGATACCGGCAGAGATCGGACAGAGCATTACACTGCCCAGCTCGCAGGATTCGCTGCGTATCGTTGAAGTCTTTACCCATCTGACCGTAAAGGATGGAGAGGTAATCAACCTGGAAGGATCCAATGCAAATCCCGCGCTAAGAATGGAGCACGTGCGGCCGGATGGAACCAAGTCTTCTCGCTACGCGTTCACGAGAGATTTTTATATTCACCGCGATATGAAACTGCAGATGCGTTACGTCCTCCCTGGAATTGTCGGAGCGGAGCCCGATCCCGACAGCGGATTACCGGCGATGGAAGTCCTCGTGAGTCACAAAGGCAAAGAGTTGCGAGATTGGCTCATCGTGAGAGATCCGGAATCGCCCGCTAGGATTTCACTGGAGGCGCTGCTCGGTGGGGGGGCGGTCGAAGCAGATGAGCATGGCCACGTCCAGCGCGGGCCCTCCCTTGTCTTGGCCAGACGAAGCGGGCAAATAAGCGACTACAAGAGCAAATTGGCCGTAATCGAAGAAACCCGAGAGATGATCGAGAAAGTGATAGAGGTCAACGATCCGCTGCATTACGGGGGATACCACTTCTACCAGCATTCTTACGACGATCAACGGGGACAATTTACCGTCCTCTCGGTAAGATCAGACTCGGGGCTCCTGCCTGTTTATGCCGGATTCATCTTGTTGTGCGTCGGAACGTTCTGGTTGATGTGGGGAGTTCCCGCCTGGAAATATCTAACGAAACGAGGCGAGCATGTCAGTTAAGTTTAGCATCGAGGTAATCTTCATATATTGCACGATGTTGCTGTATTTGGCAGCCGCCGTGGCGTTCATGCGCAAGTCAAAGAAGGTCGGTGTCGTACTTTATCTGTTAGGCTTCGCCACTGCCGTCACAGCCTTTGTCGCTCGGTGGAATCATGTGCAACACGTACCATTGCAGAATCTCTTCGAGGTTTTCCTGTGCATGGGTATGCTGATATGCCCCGTTTCATTCGCTTGCCTGCGTTTCCTGAGAGTGGGGGCACTGGGGGCAGATTGTCTGATCGGATTCATTGTGTTGTTTCCCGCAGGTTTCATCTTTAAGGTCGATCCGCAGAAACTTCCCCCGGCGCTGCAAAGCGGATTGTTCATTCCCCATGTGGCGGCGTATATGGGAGCCTACATGATCATGGCCAAGGCCGGTATACAGGCTTTGGCGCAGTTAGTTCGCCAGGGCGGACCTGGGGACAGTCGCCTGTTGTCATACGAACTGGGCACCTACAAGATGATCAGGTTGGGGTTTCCGCTGCTAACCGGTGGGCTGCTTCTCGGGGCCCTGTGGGGCAAGATTGCATGGGGCGACTACTGGAATTGGGATCCCAAGGAACTTTGGTCGCTCGTGTCCTGGTTGATATACGTCGGATACTTGCATTTCAGATACATGCACGGAACTAAATATGCGCGGGCGAATTCGGCGCTGGGGCTTTCGGGATTGGCGGCCATTGTCGTTACCTTGTTGTGGGTCAACCTCGCCAGGGTATTCGCAGGATTGCACAGCTATGCGGGGTGACAGAAGGAGTGGGGGCGGTTTGCAGGCTGGATATCGACCCGTCCGTGGTGGGGCGGGGGGATGGATGCGTAGATGCAGGTTCTAAGACGGCGGGAAAGCGGAGGCTAAACGGTTTTCTCCTTTGCAGGGCGAGGAGCGGAGTTATAATAGATATTGTGAAAGATTTCACGTATACTGTCGCTGTTGCCGCACACGCCCCGAGAGGCCAAGTTGGCGCAGCGAACGCGGGTTTATGACAGATGTACGAATCTGGTGCGATGCCTCCAAGCCCCGTCAAACTTCACCAGCACAGCATCGACTCGAAGGATAAGGCGATGGAAGAGAGCAGCACATCTGGGAGCGGGAACTTCTGGGCCGGGAAAATTCCCTGCTGGGTGATCCGGCAATGCATCCCGGAAGCATGCCAAACCTGTTCGGCTTATCTCGATCAGTCGAGGCCCTGCTGGGAAATTGACGACACACTCTGCAAGAAGCTCTTGGGGCTCGACACGTGTGTTAGTTGCGAGGTTTACAAGCTGTACGGCCCCGAAGCGAAAAACCACGTCACCCACTGTTGATCGACGTATGCGCAAGAGGCAGGTCAGGTAGAAGGGGTATGCCAGACCGATCTCGCCATGGATGCCCGCACAAAGGTTTTCGTTGGTAGAGCGGCAGCACGATTATTTCCGAACCACCCGCCCCAGCGGCCGCTAACTGGGCTTTTGATGTTGACGCCTCCAAGCACACCCCTCACGGGAAAACCTTCCATATCCTCCGAAGCTTCTGTCGCTATTCTCAAACACGAGAAAGCACAGTCAAGGCTTCCAGGAGGTTCTACCGCTGCTTGAGTTTCAATTCTTGCAGCAAAGAGGCGATCCTCATAGTTTTTGGCCCGCACGAGAGCCCGTAAATCCTTGGTGTATTGGAGGTTTCGATTGCCAAACGGAGTGGGCATAAGCGCGGTTGCTCAGTGTTCTCGGCAGTGTTGTGTTGCCCCGCCATTGAGGCATAGGGTTTGCATAACAGTAATGAGCAGCAATTACGGAGAACATTCTCTGTAAGTGCTAAGAAGGGAGGCTGCTAGTTTCAACTCGCCTTAAAGATGGAAGCTATGCCCGCAAGCCTCGCAGGTGTGCGTCGGGCACATTGCGCGTTTGGCCAGCGCAATGCGATCCTTGGCGTCCGATCCGGCTTACTCGGGTGTTAGCGGCACATGAAAGGTCAAACTCATGAGGTTGCTGAGGACCTCGACAATCATTCTCGCAAGTGTCCTCCTTTCTGCCAGCTTCGTCCCGGCTCAGGAGCGTCGC
>SDBT01006576.1_pt1 | contig 19248 bp, 13 predicted proteins | sample 2277101 | NCBI WGS metagenome assembly SDBT01 (sample SAMN10404973, study PRJNA504765) | marine sediment metagenome | isolation source: marine sediment core GS10_PC15, 103 cmbsf | place: Arctic Ocean: Southern Knipovich Ridge | collected 2010 | reverse complement strand
TCGCCGAAATAGCTGTCCTCGCTTTCGCCGATGGGCCTGTCAAGACTGATCGGATGCTTGGAAATCTTCAGCACCCGGCGGGTCTCCTCAATGGTCATCTCGGCTTCCTCGGCGATTTCTTCGACGGTCGCCTCCCGGCCTAATTTTTGGTGCAGGATCTTGCCGGCGGTCCTCAGCCGGCTCATTGTCTCGATCATGTGGACGGGGATGCGGATGGTTCGTGCGTGATCGGCGATGGCGCGAGTGATGGCCTGCCGAATCCACCATGTGGCGTAGGTGCTGAATTTGTAGCCCCGGCGATATTCGTACTTGTCGACGGCGCGCATCAGGCCGGTGTTGCCTTCCTGGATGAGGTCGAGGAAGCTCAGGCCGCGGTTGCGATATTTCTTGGCGATGGAGACGACCAGACGCAGGTTCGCGCTGGAGAGCGTTCGCTTTGTTTCCTCGTATTGGGAGTAGACTTTTTCCAGGACGGAGATTCTTTTAGTGAGCTGTTGCGGCGTTTCCATCACCAATTCCTGGAGGCCGCTCAGTTCCTGCTTTATTGCTTGTATATCTTCGGTTGTAATATCGCCGTTGGGGCCTGTTTCGATCATCTGCTCTAATTGATACATTTTATCGCAGATGCCGTGGAGCTTGTTTTTTACCGGCTGAATTCTGCTGGTTCGCAGGCTGAGCTCTTCGAGGAGTGTTGCGATTTTTCGCTTGGACCTGCGCAGCCGTTTCAATGCCTGCTTGCTCTCGCTCTTGTTTTGGTTCTTGAGAGTCTGCTGAAAAAGACTTTGGTTGACCTTGAGCAGATCGTCTACTGTTTTGATGTTTTCGGGGAGTCGTTTTTTTATCACGCTTTTGGTCATGTTTTGTACGGTGCCGACTTTAATCGTTCTATCAAAAGACATCGAGCCGTTGTGGACTTGCTGTAGTAAATCCAGGGAGTTTCGGGCACAGTAGTCGCATTGGAGCATTTTTCTTCGAAAGGCCATTCGAGCCAGTTCAATTTTTCTTGCCAAAGCGATTTCAGAAGTCCGCGTTAGCAGCGGTATCTGGCCCATTTGAGTCAAATACATGCGGATAGGATCGTCAATTCGTCGAGAGACATCTTCGCCGACGAGTTGTTTTTCGAGCAGTTTATCCTCGTCTTTGATCTGTTTATCTTTGTCGTCTTCAGCTTCCTCAAACTCATCATCCTCTGCTTTGGCAGCCTGTTGCGATTCCACATCAGCCTCATCGAGAAGGCTGATTCCCCTCTCATCCAGCGTTGCCAGTAGCCGGTCCAGGCGGACTGCACTAACACCGTCTTCGGGCAAATCATCGTTCATTTCTTCATAGGTGAGGAATCCTTTTTTCTCGCCCTTCTTAATGAGCATTTTGATCTGCTGTTCAGCGTCATTGCTCTTGCCGATATCTAACGATTCGCTCTCAGTTACGACTTCTTTAGTAGCCTCTTTTTTAGCAGTCTTAGCCCGTTTTTTAACAGTCTTTTTTTTACGTGTCTTTCGTGTCTTTTTTCGTTTTTTTGCCACAATTAGCACCCTTGTCTATATTTTATATAATCAATCCGTAATCACACGCCACGGAAAGTAAATTTATTCTCAATCCCAAATAATCGCAAGCATCTCAGCGACTCATTTGCCTTTACGGCTATATGCCCGCGGTTGTTCGCTAAACCATTCCCGCGTTATGCGGATTTACCATTCCCGTATTATCATTCATCCGGCTTAGATACTGTCTCCGGTCCTCAATCGCTTCGATCCGTCCGTCCTGTTCCCGGGCCTGATAGCGCCCAAACGCACCCAACGCCCCGGCCAGGCTTAATTCGAAATTGCCCTTTTTCTGACCGGCAGCCGCCAATTCCATGATGCAGTTGCCAAGCTCCACAGACTCGGTCCGGGCCAGAATCTCTTTCAGCGGAGCATTGATATCGCCATCCAGCGTTTCAAACAGGATTGCAGCCACCTGCCCAAGTATCGGTACATCAAATACGTCCGCTGTAATTTTTTGTTTTACAGTCTCGTACAGCCTCGGCTCATTCAGCAGTACTTCCAGCACATCTCGCTGAGCTATGGCGAAACGGCCCTGCCCGTAATCGACGCCGGGCACGTTTTCGCTCCGGCTCCCATAGCTGGCGGCCCTTTGCGCCCGTTTGAGGCGATTATTCAGTTCGGCGTTGATTTGTCTGCTGTCAAGGCCGATAATCTTCGATATCTGGATTACTCGCAGCCCTAAGTCGATATCGTGAATTTTGCCCGCCTGAAGGTCTGTTGCGATGGTCTGCAAGTATTCGTCGATCGCCGCCTTCTTGCCCGCCAAGGTATCATCGGTAGCGAATTTTTCCCTCAGCCTGTCCCATTTGAATTGGAAGACATCAACCGCCTCGTCGATGAGCCGCTCGAATCCCTCTTTTCCGGCGGCTAAAAGAAAATCGCACGGATCTTTTCCTTCCGGCACGGAGGCCAGCTTGATATCGATCCGCTGCGCCAGGCAGACATCCAGCGCCCTGTTGGTCGCCTCGATCCCGGCTACGTCGCTGTCAAATATGAGGATGACCTTCTTGGCGTACCGCTTTAAGAGTCGCCCGTGCCCCGCCGTGAAGCTGGTTCCGAGTGATGCGACGACGTTGCCGCAGCCAAACTGGTGCGCCATGATGCAGTCGGTATAGCCTTCCACGACGACCGCTGTGCCCGTCGAGACAATTTCGTGCCGGGCCTGCTCCAGTCCGTACAGCGAATTGCTCTTATCGAACAGCACCGTCGTGGGCGAATTGATGTACTTGGCGCCGTTATCGTCCAGCGTCCTGCCGCCAAAGCCAATCACCCGGCCGGTCACGTCGGTTATCGTAAACATCAGCCGGTTGACGAACTTGTCCTGATTCTGGCCCATGATCAGCCCCGCCTGCTCCAGCAGCTTCAATGACGCTTTTTTGGCCTTCGCCTCATTGAGAAGTCCATCCGGAGAATTGATCGCCAGACCAAGCTGCCATTTTTCCACGCTTTCAGGACTAATTTTCCTTTCGGCGAGATAATCTCGGGCAAAATTACCCATTTTATCATCGTTGAGTTTCTGCTGGAAGTATTTCGCCGCCCACGCGTTGGCCCTGGCCAGCCTGTTGGGATCGACTTCCTCTATCTGTTCGTTTTGGCCTGTGTCGGCTCCGCTCGGGAGACGTCTTGGCATTTGCCTTTTTTCGAGCCTTATGCCGGCGCGCTCGGCTAATCTCTCAATTGCCTGGGGAAAAGTCAGATTCTCTCGCATCTGAAGGAATTTGAAAACATCCCCACCGGCCCCGCAGGCAAAGCATTTGAAGATTTGTTTGACAGGATTGACGTTCATGCTCGGACTATGGTCATCGTGAAAAGGGCACAAACCCACCATTTCACGCCCCTTCTTCTTAAGGCTCACATGCTCGCCAATCACATCAATGATATCATTGGCCTGCTGAACCTGAAGAACCATGCTGTTATCGAACATCCCTGCCATGCTAGATCATTATTTATAGCTGATTATTGATTATTATTTACCATCCATGTACTAAATATGCCTGGAATCGCATAAGTCAAAACACCTCCCCCCGATAATGGGGTGGTTAAACCGGCGTAATTTAATCCGCCGGACTACATAAATATAGGCCCATTTTGCTAAAAAGTCAAGTCGGTCCCAAAAAACCCGTTTTTAATACTGCTAAACGCCATTACAACACAAAAGGACACTTGGTGAAATCAGACTATTATTCATGGACAGTGGATGGTCGTTCGTGAATGGCTGCCGTAATATTTAATACGGAAAATCCGGGATTTTGAGATTTTTTTGGAATTTTGTTAATAATTAGCTGACACGAGCGTCTATATATATGAAAGAAACAGATTTTAGTAGTTACTTAGATTACAGGTGAAAGAACCAGGCAATGGATTCTCAGGATTTATTAAAAAGAGGTCACAGGGCGAAGAGTGAGGCTGAGGCTTTTATCAATCGCCACCTTAACGACCGTGCGAAAGGATGGCCGAAAAACTATCTTTACGGCACGGCTTACACGCAGTATCGTCAAGAGCAGCAAACTACAAAAGGCAGCAACTTACGTATTTCCATGTCACAATAAATCACGCCGGTTGGCTGTAGCCTTCACGAAGGCGCGATAAATTGACTATAAGAGTTGGACCGCCCACAGAGGCGTTCCGGCAGGAGGTTAAAATCTTTTTTCCCTTTTAACCTTTGATTTTTTACTTTGTAATAGGTTGTCCCTAGTTTTTTTTGTATAAACCGAGTTTTCTTGATCTTATTCCGTTTTGGTAAAAAGGTGCCTTAGAATACAGATCGCCCGTGGCAGGCAGTGTTAGGGCGTCTATGGGAAGTGTTAGCCAGGGAATTCATCCAGCTTATACGATAGGTCCATCATTGGATTGAAAATCACTATAAATCACTTTCCTTTATTTTGTGTCCCGGCGCCATGAGGACGAGCGCAAGAAAAAGGCCGGGCCATTTCGGCCCGGCCTTTGGTGTTCGGCACTGCGAATCTACTTGGGCAAATCCTCCTCCGCAACCTCGGCAACTCTCAGGTCGCCGTATATTGCCCGATAGGTATTGGAGCCTTGCGGCTGGTACCAGAGTATGATCTTGTCGGCATCGCCGAGCTTCACGCCCTTGCCGGCATAGCCCCATTTGCCGCCAAATTCGAATTTCTGCAGGAATAGCATCCCTTTCTGGAATTGCCCCCCTTCACTGACAGGAAGACGAAGCGAAGCAAGCTTGTATCCGAGAACGTATGCCTGTTTAATGAAATGATCGGTGCCAATGGCATCGGGAAAAGCGCCGTCCAGGATGATCTCGGCCCAGATGCGCAGGCTTTCGACGAGGTCCTCCTCGGTTGCGTTAGACAGGTGATTGTCCGGGGCGGGGACTTCGATGATGTGGATGGCGATGTCCTTCATGGTGTAGCCGGCGGGGACTTCCATGCTGACGAGGGACTCTTCCAGGGGGACATCGAACTCGATGTTCTTTATGACGGTGGAGGTTTTGCCTTCGGTGATTTCGATGCGGATGGGCAGGGAGGTCTTCTTGTTGGCCCAGATGGTGAGTCCATCGTTGAAGCCCTTGACGTAGAAGCCAACGGCTTTTTGACCGTTGATTTCCTTTTCGCCGAGGTCCTGTATATCAGCGTCAGGATTGTCCTTCACTCTGGAGACAACGTTGCGGACGAAGTCCAGGACGCTGCGAGTACCTTCCAGGCCGGTGCCCTGGATGTCATTGTAGCTTGCGATCTTCGTGACCCCAAGGGCGACGAGTGTGAGCATTCTGCCATCTTCAAGATCGAGGATCATGGTCATGTCCATGTTGGATACGGCGCTTCTGACCCTGGAGTCGAGGATCTTGGTCTTGTCTATGTTGGACATGGTTCTTCTGATCCTGGAGCCTATGACGATGTCGTGCATTTCGAGAGCGTCGGGGCCTTCGCCTACGACGTAGTCGAGGACGACAGTGCGGGCGTTGAGGATTGGCTTGATGACGTCGGCGAAGGTGATTGATCCGCCTGCGAACTGGTTGATGCCTATGATGGCCGCGAGTGCGATGAGTGCCGCGGCGGCGAGTTTTGTTAGTTTACTGTGCATAGCTATTCTCCATATCTTCGGCTGCGTTTGCGCCGATTGTGTTCGTTTGTATTCTTCTCTTGCAGACAAGGCGGCGTTGAGAATCTTCTCGTCGAGCTGCTCGGTCGTTCTGGCCGAGGAATTCTTGTCGGTGCAGAAGGCCTTGATTAGTCTTTCGATATTCTCTGAGTTTTCCATGATTCCACCTTGCCATTCAACTGTGAACGAAGTTGCTCCAATCCGTAGCGGTACCTGCTCAGGACTGTATTTAGTAAGACATTTTGCGACTCAGCAATTTCTCTGAATTTCATCCCGCTGTGCAGATGCAGGAAGATGACTTCACGCTGGTCGTACGGAAGCTGCGCCATGGCGTGCTCGATTTGCGCCGACTGCTCGGCTGACATTACCAAGGTATCGGGCTGGTCGTCTTCGGTGCTTATCTGGCCCGCCTGATCCAGCTCTACGGTCTGTATCGACTTTTTGCGTTTGATGTCGCGCACTTTGTTAGCGATGCACGTTGACAAATAGCTCTTGAGGCTGGTTTTCAGATGGAGCTTGTCGGCGCGCTGAGCGAAACTGACGAAAACGTCCTGCAGAGCGTCTTCAGCAGCGGTTCTATCATGTGAAAGAGCGATGGCCAGGCCCAGCAAGTCGTTTTTGTACTTTTCATAGATGCTGCGAAGGGCATCGGAGCTGCCGTGTCTGAATTTCCAAAGTAGCATCTTGTCTTCCAGCATGTCAGGTTTACCTCTTTTAAGTTTCGAAACTAACGATCGTCAACGGTATGACTGATCGTACCGGGGTTTTAGTCTACCGGAATTCGACATTTTTGTCATCCGGCTGGCGGTGCGCAGTGGGGGTTTGGCCAGTGGAAGCCCTGTATTTCAGATTTCCCATTTGATTTCGAGAACGCCATTTCTGCACGTTTTCACATGTTTCCTGAGACACTCCAACAAAATTCACGTTCTATTATCTGGGATTTCCCATATAACATTGTATACCTCAGCCCAGCTACGCTACTGAGCCTCTTTTCTAATTGAATGTCAAATCTGTCTCGAAAACTCAAGCATATCATGCCGGAAACCGTCAAACAGTCGCGTACATACGTCAAGAACCCGCTTTTACACATCATTTTGGCAGACCACCGCCGTTGCCCTCCATTTCTTCAGCCCGATTTTCTGCAGTTCCACAGATCATCCCGGCCTCGCGTGCTTCACCCATTGGATTCTCCCGTATCATAGGGTTGAAAGTGGCTTGAAGGGTGTGAAGCTTAACGGGCGGGGAAGTTTGTTGCGGCGAACCGGCCGTGATATTTTCGAGCGGCTTTGTCGTATGCTTTGGCGGCGTCAAGTTCGCTGGTAAAGGAGCCGAGGTAGATTCTTTTGCCGTTGACGCGGATGCGTGCGCGCCATCGCTTCATATCGTTCGCCCAGTCGACGCCCTTGTATTTCGAGCGCGAGTGAGGTTTGAACTTCCTCCTGTTCCAGACGTTCTGCGTGTGCGTTGCCGGCCGGAGGTTCGCCTTTCGATTGTCCAGGCCGTTATGGTTGATGTGGTCGCAGAACATGCCGGGGGGAATATCGACAACCAGATTGTGCATCTGGAGATTTTTTCGCTTTTCCTTTTTTCCGTTCGTCAGCGAGTGTACGGCGTACCAGGTGCGCGGGCCTTTTTGGGCGTGCCATTTGTAGGCCCGCAGCCAGTCGTAATCTTCGGGATCGACGATGGCAAATTTTTCGCGCGAGAGCGGGATTTTCCTGAAAGTGTAGCCGTACCGTACCCGCCGATATAAAAGCACCAGCCAAAGCAAAGGTCTCTCCAGCCGGTCCGGAATGTTCAGAACAACCTTGATGGTTCTCTCCCCCCGCTCCTGATAGATCAGGAGAAATTCGAAATTCTAAGCTCTAAATCCGAGACAAGCCCGAATGAAAGAAACCTAAAATTCAAAACGTTTTGTACATTTGAAGCTTAGGATTTTGATATTGTTTCGAGTTTCGATATTCGTATTTAGGATTTCCGTCTTTTGGCTGAGCCAAAAGACGGCCCCCCATAATTGGAGCGACCTGCGCGTTTGATGCGAAAATCTACAAAATTGTAGACAGCATTTTTGGTGTAAGTCCTTGTGCGGTATGGAATAAAAATTTATTTAAACTTTTTTATTTTTACTTTCAACTACCATCGCTTTTGGTCGAAAATTCCGTAATAATAGTCATTAATCAATAGAAAATAGTAAATTGAAACGCCATCGCTTTTGGTTGAAATTTCGCTTGTATTTTACCTATTTTAACATATAAACAGAACAATTAACCGCTTCGGATTATTAGGGGCGGACCATTTTTAATTCACCTTCGTGAATGTCACGGGCTTTGATCGGTGGGCCGAACACTAAAGATCGAAGCAATCTCGAAGTGATCTTCGTGTAAGACGATTGGGCGGCCGTTAGGCAGTGATAAGTTCGTTGGAACAACCAGGGACAGCTTACTATTAATGTCTGGGGACATTACACAGAGGACGGCGACTTGTTACTAATAACTATCCATAAAATTTTCATTGATAATATTTTATTACAGCTTATCGCCTGAATACCACCTTGACGGCACATCGTCTCCTGTAGTTTCGTCTATAGAGGAAACGTGTCCGTCCAGCCAAAGGATATTAGCTCTTCCACCGGTTCTGTCGTCGTCGCCGTATCTTATGTTGTGTCTGAAAATTTGCCGATATTGCATGGTACGACCGCCGCCGGTTCGATACTGCCTAAGATTCATAGCACCGGGAGTATCTCCATTATGAAAACCGTCGCTGGTTCCACACTCCGGTCTTGGTTCGGCATGGTCGGTACAAAAAATGAATTCTGAAATACGGTGAATATCATTTGTATTTCGACCCTTGGTGACCCTGTTTCTCTCGTGATGATTCATACCAAACGCTGCATGCTGGATTACATCCTTAGGATCGGGAATATTAGCATATTGGTATATTAAATTTTCGGGAGCACGTTGTAAACTCGGGCACCCAAAAATCTTCGTCTCTTTCAAGTAATCTATGTAGAAAAGACCCCAATAACTATCGGTGGAACCAGCTTGTCGATAAGTAACACCGTCCGCCTCATGCCATAGAAATTCATTAGCTTGCTGGGTATGGGGAATTTTTCGTTCGTAGTCGTCGAGGTACATTTGCACAGCCAATCCAACGCTCCGCAAATTTGATTTGCAGGCTTGTTCCCGTGCCATCTCCTTGACCTTCCGCAGCGCAGGCATTAGGATGCCCATCAGAACGGCGATAATAGCTATCACCACGAGTAGTTCTATTAATGTAAACCCTTTCGTTGCTTGTCGAGTAATCCTTCCTTCATCCTTCATTGTTTTTGCCTTTCATTATAGTGCTGTCTAATATGTTAGGATTGAAAAAATAATTCTCCTTGTTGTTTTTACATGTTATCGTGATTACGTCATCGGCGTGCTTATCGCAATATAATTTTCCTGAGATTACATATTCAAGTCAAGGGCGGCCACAGTACCCACAGTACTAAAGCCTTATTCCGGTAATATACCATATTCTCGCTATGAATTCAACTAATTTATGTCCTTTTCAGTTTTTTTCGGTATTGCGGTTTCGCAGCCGGATATTTAGGCCCCTCAGGGCCACTATCACGTATTTTATAGAGAACTCGGCCCAGCCCCCGGCCATCGAAAAAAAAATTCGAGACAAGTAGCTATTTAATGCCCATTATGGTATCTTAATTGACACGATTTAGAGAATCAGACGTAAGGGTGAACCTGATAATAGCAATCTCAATCAAAGAAAGGAGCAAAGGGCAATGAACCAACTGAAAACCGCAAGATTGAAAGTGACCTTGACTCGAGCTTTCCTGGTATTGGCGGCCGGCCTTGTCATCTGGAGTTCTGCCGCAGCGGCACAGGAAAAGTTAGGCGACCTTGTAGAAGAAGCAGGCTTCAACTGGATGATCGGCAGATGGACGGCCACCACCGACGATGGCCAGGAGATCGAGATATCCTACAGATGGGGCCTTGACAGGTACCTGGCTACCTATGATTTTAAAATGGGAGAATTTGCCTACCGCGGCATGATCTTCTATATACCGAATGAGCAAAAGGTCGTCGAGATGGGCGTCGATAACAGGGGTGGAACTGCAAAAGCCACGTGGGACATCGAGGGCGAGAAAGCTGTCTCGAAAAGCGAGCGCATCCAGGCCGATGGTGAGACTGTAAGGATGGCCATCATTAACTCGAAAGTGAACAATAAGACCATGAAGATGGAGCTTTACGGCATCGATAGCTCCGGCGAGCAAGCCGATGAGCCATGGGCAACGCTTCAGTTCAAGCGCCAGAAAAGACAGCCTCCCAAAAAAGCCGGCAACGCCTCCAAAACGGAACAAAAGACAGAAAGTATTACAATAGCAGAAATTGGAGTGGAACTTACTCGCTGAGTCACCGGGATACGTTCGCGAGTAACAAGTATAACCACTAATTATAAATTCTCAATAAAAGAAAGGAACCAGGCACAATGAACCCACAAAGAAAAACAGTACTGAAGACGAAAGTGACAGAGATTTTTCTGGCAGCGATAGTCGGTCTTGTCATCTGGAATTCGGCCGCATCGGCTCAGGATAGTCTCGGTTACCTGATGGAACAGTCAGGGAGCGAATTTATAGTCGGCAAATGGGCCGGCGAGTCCCCTGACGGCCAAAAGTACACGATGGAATACAAATGGGAGCTAAAACCGCACGTACTTAGCGTACATTTCAAAGGATTAGGCTTCGAGTATCACGGTATCATCTTCTACAAGGCAGACACCGAGGAGGTGGTCCAGATAGGAGTAGACAACAACGGCGGCACCGGCAAGGGCACCTGGTTAGCCGAGTACGGTAAAGCAATGATGAAAAGTGAGCACACCGGGGAATACGGCGAGGTTTCCAGGATGGGATTCGTGTATTCGAATGTCGATGCCAGCACGATGAAGTTGGAACTGTACGGACTGGACGAATATGGCGCGCTCGATGATGACCCGGGAATGACGTTAGAGTTCAAGCGGCAGAAGCAGCCGGCGCCAAAAAAGACAACGGGCTCATAAAATTCCAGGTAGGACGAAAAGGAAAAACAATAGCATCGCTGTCGTGACAGATATAACGGTACGAGCGGATCGCGACGTTCCGGGGTCCGCTCGCGTTTTGCCGGTAAACAAATATCTAAATCTTTGAGTCAGGCAATCAAAGCCGGGAATGAAGATCAGCACATAGCTGAGCCGGGTCATTACTGAGATTTATCGTTAAGTTTTTCATCAAGCTCGGCCAAGGTAAAACCTTCGGCGATTACAATATGCTGTGTATCCGTCAAAATCAACCAAGGCAGAGAACGGACACCCCAGGAGAAACGGGTTTTCTCCTCATCGCCCTGAACCGTTCCGACGGTGAAGGAAATGTTGTTCTTTTTGACCCACTCTTTAAGTACACTGTCATCAACCTTTGAAGCGTGAACAGCAACCACAACGACATCTTTTGCCATAAGCTCTTTTGCTCTTGCGTTCAACTGCCTCATGCAATTCCTTGACGGCCGCTGATCCATATCGAAAAAGCAGACAAGAATCATCTTGTCCTTGGCCTTGTCCGCGCCAATGTCGATTATAATGCCTTCAAATCCGGGCAGGCAGGTGCCTTCACTCACCAGAACAGACCATTCCTGACGGCCTTGCTTAAGAGATTCGCCCAGTTTTCTCCTTTTTCGCGTATCAGGTAGGTCATGAGCAAAGGTGAATTCCTAAAAAGATTGCTAATTGTTCCAAATCGGCAACCGTTCTAAGTAATACTCCTTAAGCAAAGAATATCTCAATGCCAATTGGAATTTTTTATCATTTTTTAATCGTTCATATTCACTGCTCACAAAGTCCCATCCTATTTTGACATTTTGGGGCATTACTGGATCTGATATAGATTGTACTATACTGAGAATACTCGGGCCTAAATAATCCAAAGTTGGGCTTCCATCTTTGTCAATCCGTATCATGCGGTTGCAAAATTCGATTGTTTCTTTGTAGTCGGCATAATAAGAATCTCCCTCGTTCAACTTTTCGTTCCAATTCCTTATACTCTCATTCAACTTTTCTCCAATAACAATTCTTGGATACCACGCAATTTCATTCTCAAGCTTATGCACATCGACCATAACTGGGCCGTATATACCGACATCGCCGGCTTCACGCCATTTAAATGCTTTTCCGATCTCAATACCGCCACGCAGAGGAGTGCCATTTCCAAGGGATGTAATTATCATGAATGATAGAGTTGATAACAGGTTAGAGACATCTTGGATTCGAGGCTTGTTGTCGTCATTAGAGTAGCGGCAAGTTACGGCAAAACTGTCTGAGTAAAAATGTAGTTGTAAATTGCTTTCTACCTTCTTTCTTAATACCGTCCTTTCGGGTTCTGGAACCGCAATATCAATATAAGCAAGTGGTACACTTTTCAAAATTTCAACGCTCTCTCTCAATCCTCTTCGAATATATCTAACTGGAGCATACGTTTGACGTGCATTCTCATCAAACTGTATTCTTTCTTGCTCATTGGTAGGCGTTTTTCTTAGCTGATTTAGCCTCTCTTTCTGACCCATCAGATCAGAGTAGGCTACTATATAATCTAAGAAGTTAACACTTTCTTCTTGATGTGGTTCCATAAGTTTATCTCCAAAGCGTATTTGTTGAAACTCTTCTTCAGTCATGCCAATTATTGGTTCTTCCCCTTCCAAGTCCCATTTTATATCTACAGCCTTCTCAAAATTCTCTCGAAGGGTCGCGTTTTCGATCCTCCTCAGATCAGATATGTATTTGTCGAAATGTCTTTCAACACACCAGTGAAATCGGTCGGGGTTAATAACAATAGACCCGACTTCTCCATTAAAATCTATCTTGCCATCTACTTTCGGCTGAGTGACTGTAAGGGCTTCATCTCTTATTGTTGAATATTGTATTTTTCCCCCGGACATTCCGTTATGAAAAAATCCACATCGACCTTCAGTGTACATTGTTTTTGCCATCTTCTCCAGTTGTGACTTATCTATGTCGGGTGACCCAAATACTGCAAGGAAGCCATCAATGAAAAACCTTTGAGAGGCCCCTTTACTGTCTTGGCCGGACAGGTATATTTGCACCGATTCAAAGTACGTGAATAGAAGACTTATAGTGGCAACGAATCCCTGATGTAGTTGCAATAATGACTTGGCAGGCTCTAACAACCAGTTCCTTACACGATCCTCGAAAACGTCCACAAGGTCATCGAAACTTGGATTTTCAAGTTTTTCCCAGGTGAAATTAGGGCTAATATAATTATCCACCATAATATTTCTTCTTTTAATCCTGCTAATATTATTAATCGGTACAAGAATTAAGAATATCCATGGGTAGGTTACCTACTTCTCGAACTCATTGATATCATTTCATTTCTCGGATAGCAATCTCCCAACAGATACGTCAGAATCGGCTCTTTCGCATCTATAAGGCATAGCTATTAAACTTGAGCGTATTTGTCACGAAGTTTTTTGTTTTTTCACCACAGGCAGGTTCCGCCCTGTGATTCTGCGGACTCGACGTTCTCGGCGGTGAGACAACTGTTTCAGGGCAATAAAGGTGAATGCGGGCAGCGACGGGTTAATATTTTGTATCCTGTTTCGGTTACGAGGACGTCATCTTCGATTCGGACGCCGAGCTTGCCGGGCATGTATATGCCGGGCTCAATTGTAATGACCTGGCCGGCCTTGAGCTTGCCCTTGCCATCGGGTTTGAGGAATGGATCTTCGTGGATTTCCAGGCCGAAACCGTGTCCCGTGCCGTGACTATAGACGGGCAGGTCGGTCTTTTCAATCACCTCTCGTGCGGCGGCATCGACCTGAGTGATTTTCACGCCGGCCCTGATCGTTTTTATCGCCGCGGCCTGGGCCTGCTCTACGGCGTCATAGACCTTTTTGTAAAAAGCGGTAATTCCGCCAATCACGAAGCATCTGGTGATATCGCTGCAATAGCCTTTGTACTTGGCGCCGAAGTCGATCAGGACGGCATCTTTTTTCTTGAGCTTTCTGGTGCCGGGCTGATGATGCGGCCGGGACCCGTTGGGGCCGAAAGCGACGATTGTCTCGAAACTGTTACGCGCGCCTAATTTGCGGATTTGAAAATCGAGCATGCCGGCCAGCTCGCTCTCGGTGACGCCGGGCTTGATGTACGGCAGGGTTTGTGCGAGGGCCTTTGTTGAAATGGCAGCGGCGGTTCTGATAGTTGCAATCTCGCTTTCGTCCTTGATGCTGCGCACAGTTTCGATAATGCCCGCAGTGTCGCGGGCATCCTGCCCGCGTTTCGAGACAAGAAAGGTGTGCGTTGCACACCCTACGGCCTTGACACTTTTTTTCAACTGCTCGTAATCAGCCATCGAAACGGAGTCCTCAACGACTACCGTTCGGACGGATTTTAATTTCTTTACCAGCCTGGCGACGGCGCCTGACATTGGCCCGGCGCGGTCGATGATTTTGCAGCTCGGGCATTCTTTCTGTGCCTGCTCGGTGTATCTGCTGTCGGTCAGAAGATAAACCCGCCCTTTGGCAATCGCCGCCCAGCTATCTTCGCCGAGAAAACCGGTCATGTGAGTGACATTGGCCGGACTGGTCACAGTCAGAAATCGTATTTTCTTTTTATCCATGTCGCGGCGAATCGCCCTGATGCGTTTTGCTATGACTTTCGGATTCATTCAGACTGTTCTCCAATCGATACTATTTGCCTATACTCAGCGGCCGAGCACGTTCTTTGCCGGGATCCATTTTTTCTGCCAGGCGGGGTAATCATTTGCCAGCAGGTCTGTCGCGTAATATCCGAGCCAACTGTATCCGTTGCGGCGCTCGTGTGATATCTCGGCCAGCGTCGCTTTAGGTATGCCGTCCCGGCTGCAAAAAATCGGCTTGTTCGTCTCGATGTCATAGAACCGCGCCCACATCGGAGGCGCTGAAGCATCCTCGACGACCACCATGTCCCTGCCCCCTGGTTTTGACGGATCTTGTTTTCGTATCAGCCTGATCCCTTCGAGCCCGGCTTCGTCGAACCATGCCACCGCCGCTTGTATAGCTTCGATAATCTCCGGCTCGGGCCTCTCGATGTCCATCAGGAACCTGACAATACCCACAGATTCAGCTCCGCTGATTGAGGCCAATTCGTAACTGCGGGCCTTTCTCGGGACGAAGGTTTTCTCATCATGCTGGGCGCACCATGCCGTCTTTCTGCCGTTGGCGACGATCTGGCATTTCAGGATGCACTCGATGCCTTTTGGAATGGCTGCTTCGGTCTTCCGGCGGCGCTTCTCATCGACAAAGGCATAGGGCGGCTTTTTCCCGGCTATATCGCCAAGCAGGTCAAGCACACCGATCATCGCGCCGTCGTTGAACGTGATGTGCTTCGAATAGCCTCTGGGATTCGGGTAGCGCTGCGGCCAGCCGCCATTGTCGTACTGGGCTTCGAGCACATAATCCAGCCCCTTGAGAAAGGCGTCTTTGAAGCGTTCGATTCCGGTGGCTTGATAGACCTTGGCCAGGTATCGCATCTGCGTGCGAGTGGCGCTGTTGTCAAGCGTGGAATCATTCTTAGTCCTTGCCTTGCGCAGCTCAGCCTTGTCCTGTTCGCTCAGGACAGATGCCATGTCGATATTTTTCTGCCAGCCGCCTGAGTCGCGCTGGTGCAGAAGAAGGTTATCGCCAATGCGGATTGCCTGGTCGGTAGCGTAAAACTCCGGCCGCTGGTTGAGGCATCGCTTCCACGGTATGGATGTGGCGGAATTTTCCGTGCCCTGAGCACCGGAAACAATTGCCATGGCAAACAAACAAATCGAAAGCTTTATTGTAAATCGTATCATATTCTTAATATTTACAGAAATCCGCGAAAAAATAAAGCCTTTTTAGCCGGCGAGTTTGGTTTTGCGCTGCCTGGTTCTTATACTTTCTGTAGATAAAGACCTTGCTGGGGGGAAACCGGTTGGCGTAGTGGCGGTTCTCGAACCGCCCGTATCCGGCCTTTGATGTTTTCCGTGAGGTAGAGGAATTGCTTGTAACGCACAATTTTCCCGGATAGGACGGCTTAAAGAGTCGTCCTTTTTTTATATCTTGTAAGAGCCGCCTTTTGCCGGTACAATACGACAGTCGTAAGGGCGGTTCTCGAACCGCTCCTGCTTAGTTGGAAACAGGCAAAAGCCTGATAAATTAAAAAAGCAAAGAGCAAAATGCAAAATGACACGTAAGTGTCATCCTGAGGCAAAGCCGAAGGATCTGGCCGGGGGCAACATGAGATTTTTCGCTTCGCTCAGAACGCCTAAAAAGCGGCGTTTTGATTTTTTATTTTTAATCTTTGGATTTCCTGAAATATGATATTTTTACCGATTCGGACAAGCATTCAGCCGAGACGAACGCCTTATGCGAATTACGCCCTCTTAGCTGTCAATGTGTTTATTTTTCTGCTGAGCTATTTTCCCCACGTTGATGCGTACGGAGGCCAAACGGAATATCTTCGGGACTGGGCCAATCAGTTCGTGCTCAATCCGAGGCCCGGGCATCTGTTTCTGTGGCAGTTTGTCAGCTACGCCTTTTTACACGCCGGCTTTATGCATATCGTCGGCAATATGTTCTTTCTGTACCTGTTCGGCAATAATGTCAACGACAAGCTCGGTCATATCGGGTATCTGTCTTTTTATTTAGCGGGGGCGATTTTTAGCGGCATAGGACATACACTTCTGAGTGGTTCACCTGTTCTCGGAGCCAGCGGGGCCGTTGCCGCCGTAACGGGTGCTTATCTGGTCCTGTTCCCGCAGACGTTAATCACCGTTATCTATTGGTTCTTGTTCATCGGGACCATGGAGCTGCCGGCGTTGTACTTTATCGCTTTCAAGCTTATCATCTGGGACAATGTTTTCGAACCTCGCATTGCACCTCCGGTCGCCGTTGCCTACGGGGCACATCTGGCGGGATATATCTTTGGAATCGGAGCGATGGTCGTTCTGCTTGCAACTCATATCCTCAGCGGCAGTAATTACGATTTGTGGGCAATGATAAAACTCTGGAATCGGCGCCGCCGCTATCGCGATGTCGTATCGAGCGGCTATGATCCATATACCGGCCGGACTAAGATAAAAGCCAAAGAGGTCATCAAAAGCGCCGCCGAGCAACAGAAGGAGGAGCAGATAAGGCAGCTTCGCAGCGAGATTAGCGAACGGATGATACAGCGTAATGTGCCGGCCGCCGCCGAACTCTTTGTCGAGCTGATGGAACAAGACAGTGAGCAGATTCTGCCCCCCCAGCAATTGCTGGATATCGCCAATCAGCTTGCCGGCGAGAACAAACACGCCGAGTCGGCGCGGGCCTACGAACAGTTTTTATCTCACTATCGCACCTATGAATACACCGAACAGGTCGAGCTGATGTTAGGTATCATATATGCACGCTATCTGAATCAGCCCGAGCCGGCGGTAAAACATTTACAAATCGCAGAAAAAAAACTCACCGATCCGGGCCAGTTAAAAATGTGCCGGGATGAACTTGCCCGCATACAAAAAGCTTAGGCCGGGGCTATTCGCGGTCTGCCCGCAGAAGAGCAGTTCATAAAGCTTCGCTCGAATAATTCTTTTCAGGCCGGTTTTGCCGGGAATATCGCCGGGGGCGGATAAAAATCCCGTTTTCAGCCTTTTAAGGGCCGGGTAATAAAATTCACCAAAGTTCGTCAAATCGGCGTGCCCGGACAGATAAAATTTAGGTAAAATACTGCTGGAGAACCACTTATAGATGGTCGATATTTTATCTGATAAAAAAGTTGACAATCAGTCGAACGGCTGCTAAATTGAAGCAGCAAACGAGTCGTTTGGCGACTCAGCAGTTTTTGGGTTTTGGGATAAGAACCACTTTTTTAGGAGACAGAAAAATGCGATCCTATAAGATTCTTTTTATTTTCGTTATTTTAGCATGTTTAGTATCCATTGGCTTTGCACAGCAGCCCGGCGGCTCTAAAGAAGTTGATACCTCGTCCTTTCCTTATACCGCCGAAATAACCGGGGATGACGTTTATGTTCGCTCCGGCCCGGGCACGAACTTTTACTACTGCGGCAAGCTCAACACGGGTGACAAAGTAAAAGTGGTCGGCAAACAGTTTAGCTGGTCCCGCATCGTTCCGCCGGCCGGCAGCTTTTCCTGGATTTCAATGCAGTATGTCACGATTAACCCGACCGATCCAAAGGTTGGAACTGTTACCGGTGACAATGTTCGTGTCTATGCCGGCTCCGATTACGTCAAGCCGCTCTATTCCACGACCCTGCAGGGAAAGCTCCGCAAGGGCGAGAAGGTCAAGCTGTCAGGCGAGCAGATGGACGATTATTATAAGATCGCCTCTCCGCCTTTTGCTTATCTCTGGATCAGCACGAATTTCACGAAGGCTGTACCGGAGCCTGTCAGAATTACGCCGGTTATCCCGATTCTGACCTCGCCGCCCGTCGTGCCTAAAGTCGTCCTTGGGACGCCTTCCGGAGAGCCGAACGAACCGAGTGACGCCAACGCAACGACCGTTGTTGTTCCGGCGCCCGTAGCTCCTACCAAGTCACCGCTCGAAAGATATCGCGAGCTGCAAGAGCAGGCCAAGGCCGAACGGGCCAAACCCGCAGACCAGCAGGACTATACGGACCTGAAAAAGGCGCTCCTTGAAATTGCCAACGACAAAGAGGCCGGCAATGCGGCACGTTTCTCACAGTTCGTCGTCAGGCAGATCGAGGGCTACGAGCTGGCTTTGGCGGTCGTAAAAGAAGTCAAGCTTCAGAATGAGCAGCTCGAGAAGGTCAAGGCCGGAATCAATAAGGCCCGTGCGACAAGACTGGCCGAAGTTGGAACTATGGGCAAGTTTGCGATCGTCGGCGAATTTCAAACATATCTAACATACGGCCCGGGTAACTACCGGATTGTTAACGAAGCCGGCAAAATGGTCTGTTACGCTTTACCGGCCGGGACGGCTTCGAAGATGGATTTGAAAGGTTTCGTCGGCCAAAAAGTCGGCCTCATCGGAACGATCGAGCCGCACCTGCCGACAAAGAAAGCTCTCGTAAGATTCACGGCAATAGTAAAGCAATAACTCATTTGCGATTGCCGATTTTCGGTTTTCGATTTCGGCAATCTAAAATCGGTTAATTGTTTTTCAATAAGTTCACTCCAAAGTTGGGGATAGTCTCGGCCTTCGAGAATCCACCAGATATCTTCCGTGCCGTTTGCTGTTTCGCCCACGAAGTCCCAGCCGGCTTCGAGGAATGTGCCGGCAGCCTGCATCTCGGCCGTAGGCACGCCTGTGCCAGCGGCGCTGGTCGTCTGGCCGCTTGTGTCTGTATCCCAGAAAGAATCGCTGACGGAACCCACTGGGTAGAATGGGTCTGCATCCAGAGAACCAATCAGCCCTCCCGTCTGTGATTCACCTTTCACCAGCCCGGCTGCATAACAGGTGCTGACCGTTCCCTGATTGACGCCAACAAGCCCGCCAACGCGGGAGACACCTAAAACGCGTGCAACCGAGTACGAGTCGACAATTCCAGCATAGATATTCCGTCCAACAAGGCCGCCCGTGTCCGATTCGCCACCAACGCTCCCAACTACGGCACACGCAGTTACCG
>SDBT01006575.1_pt1 | contig 19248 bp, 21 predicted proteins | sample 2277101 | NCBI WGS metagenome assembly SDBT01 (sample SAMN10404973, study PRJNA504765) | marine sediment metagenome | isolation source: marine sediment core GS10_PC15, 103 cmbsf | place: Arctic Ocean: Southern Knipovich Ridge | collected 2010 | reverse complement strand
ATTGGCAATGCAAACTTTTGCGCATACGCGACCTGCAATAGGAGCTTTCGCAGTTGGATGTGCACGTTCAGCTATGGAATATTCTATAGATTATATGAAAAAAAGAGAAGTGTTTGGAAGGCCCATTGAAAGATATCAAGCTATTCAGTTTAAAATAGCTGATATGTATAAGAATATCGAGGCCGCTCGTCTTTTAACATATAAGGCAGCATGGGAAGCAGATCAAGGAAAAGATAACAATCTAAGTTCTGCGTGTGCGAAAGCATTTGCCTCCGATGTAGCTATGGAAGTTACGACTGAAGCCATTCAAATATTTGGAGGATACGGGTATTTAAGGACTTACCCCGTAGAAAAATTATTCAGGGATGCTAAACTCTATCAGATATATGAAGGAACCTCTGAAGTTCAGAGAATTGTGATTTCTCGATTTGTTCTAAATAGGTATATCCATGGAATGCCAAGCTTATTTAAGCGTGATAGGAAATAAAAACAGTTTAATTTCTTTTTTTTCTTTTTTTGTAATATAGTTTTTCACACAACCTACTACAGAATATGTTAAATTCCGGATTAAGCCATGTTTCTTCAATCTCTTTAATTTTTAATGCATCATATTCCTTACTAAACGCGAATATATCAAGTATTTTATTACAATTAAGACAAGTTCTTGATTTTAATTCTCTTTCGATCTTCTCTAATTCTTCTCTTTTTAAATATTTAAAACAAGAACAACAATGAAATTCAAACAGTTTATTTTGCCATAAATTAAGTATATATCCTGCGGTGTACTCGAGATTATCTGAAAGAAAATCAAATATGTTTAAGTCCTTCTTACATTTCCAACATACTCTTTTTTTAAAATTATTTTGCTCTTTAATGAGATCTCTTAAGGTTTGGATTTTTTTCCAAAGATCAGAATTATTTAACTTTTTATAAAACATTTAATACCCGCAATTGGAATATAAGGTCTTTATTATGAAAATTGTTAGCAGTATATATACTGATACTTTTTTGTATGATATAATATTTGCTGTTATTTGGGAGAAAAATTAAATTAATATATTTGCCTTGACATTATAAAGTAATATATGATTTAACAAATCGAGTAGAATTCAATGTCAATTGTAGCAGATAATTTAAAGGAAGCAATAAATGGAGAAAGTAACGCAAAACGTAAATATGAGCTCTTCGGGGAACAAGCCGCTCAAGAAAATTTTAACGAAATTGCTCTTTTATTTAAAGCAGCATCTTATGCTGAAAGTCTTCACATTAAAAATCATTTAAAAGCATTATCGGCTATGACTAAGGCAACTGTTAATCCTGAAGATTTTGTGAATGTTGACGATATTGAGCTAAAAAATCATGTAAAAGATACTAAATCAAACCTTAAACAAGCTATCGATGGTGAAACTTATGAATTTAAAAAAATGTATAAGCAATTTGTAAAAAATGCTATAAAAGTGGATGATCTAGTTTCAGAACTGACTTTTAGATTAGCAAGAGAAGCAGAAAAAGTGCATGCTAAATTATATTCTAATTATTTGAAACTGCTTGAAAAAAATAAAGAATTTGAAACAGTTGAGATTTATGTTTGTTCAATATGCGGAAATATTGAGCTAGCACCTCTTCCAAATATTTGTCCTGTTTGCGACCATGATAAAAAATTCTTTAAAAAAATGGAATAATATTATTTTATATTAGTTTAAACTAAAAGGTGGTGTAATAATTGGCAATTAATCCAGATATTCTAACAGATAAAGAACGTGAAGGATTTGCGCGATATGCGTCAGAATATAAGAAGATGGAAGAAAATCCAAATCAAAGTATAGGTATCCTATCTGAAAATTGGGCTAAGGAAACACCGAATAAGGTAGCTTTATATTATGGAGAACAATCTTGGACATGGGACACCCTTAATAGGGAATCCAATAAGTTTGCGAATTATTTTCATAAACTTGGGCTAAAGCAAGATGATACAATAGTTGTAATGATGTGGAATTCACCGGAATATCTGTTTCTTACCACAGGGATTAATAAACTCCAGGGAAGATGTGCTTTAGTAAACATCCATCAGCGTAAATCGGCATTAGTTCACGCAATAACAATTGTTAAACCCTTATATTTCATTGTTGATGGAGATTGCTTGCCTTATTTTGAAGATGTTGTTAAAGAACTCAGTTTCAAAAAAAATGAAATTTTTGTTATTAATAATCCTAAAAAAATTGCACATGATTACATAAATCTCAATGAACAATTGAAATATGCATCGGTTGAGAATCCTACGACTACTAATAATTCATTGTTAACAGATATTGGTACGTATATTTATACGTCTGGAACAACTGGTTTACCGAAGGCAGTTATGATGAGAAATGATGCCTTAATATGGAATGGTGTTTTTTATGGCCGTTCGGTATCTCAAGCAAACTCCAATGATATTGTGTATATACCAAATCCCTTATATCATTCTTTAGCCATGTGTACGGCTTGGGGGATTACCTCATATGTTGGAGCCACAGTTGCGTTACGTAGAAAATTTTCAGCCTCTAATTTTTGGAAAGATATAAGAAAATATAATGTTACATTTACAACTTATGTTGGAGAAATTCCTAGATATTTGTTAAATCAACCACCATCTGAAGAAGATGGCCACCATACTCTTAAAAAAATGCTTGGATTGGGGCTTAAAAAGAATATATGGAGTGAATTTAAGTCCCGTTTCAATATTGAGCATATTTTCGAGTATTTTTCTAGTACGGAAGGTTATGGCCCGATTGTTAATTTTGATGAAAAACCCGGTATGATAGGACGCAATGTTATATTAGTTCATGCTCTTGCTAAAGTAGACCCCGAAACTAATGTATTTTATAAAGACGAGAATAATTCTTATATTAAGTGTAAACCGGGCGAGATTGGAATGTCTTTAATGATGATTGAAGATATTGATAATTTTTACAAGTATTCAGAACAAGATAAAACTAATCAACGAGTTATACGCAACGTCTTTGAAAAGGATGATGCATATTTTATGACAGGAGATATATTAAAACTCCATGATGATCTTTGGTTATCTTTTATGGACAGAATTGGGGATACATTCAGATTTAAAGGAGAAAATGTAGCTACGCAAGAAGTTGAAAATATTATTAATACACACCCTAGCATTTTACATAGTGCGGTCTATGGAGTCGAATTACCACAAAAAGACGGTAAAGCTGGAATGGGAGCCGTTGAATTAAATCCATTAAAAGAATTCAAATTAGATGAATTTTCTCAATTTGTGACAGAAGTATTACCGAGTTTTTCAATTCCAATTTTCTTGCGAATTCGTGATGAGTTAGAAGTAACCAGCTCTCAAAAAATAAGAAAAGTTAACCTTCGCAAGGAAGGATATAATCTCGATAAAATTCAAGATCCTGTGTACTTCTGGGATTCTTCAAGAAAAGAATATGTTCCATTCGATGATAAATTATATCATAATATATTAAATGGAAAAATTATTTTATAACTTTTTTTTTAACTTTAAATTACTGCGTTTCACAGAATACGCTATAAAATATTATTGAATCTAAATTTAACCATAAATCCTTGAGTCTTTGAAGTTCAATCATCAAATTTATAAAATATAAAATTAAAATATAAATTGAATTCGAAATAGTCATACAATAACAAAATAAGAGTTTTAAGATATAATGACAAAATCAGAAGAAGATCTAGCTGCCGCTTTTGCGGGAGAAAGTCAAGCTAATAGGAAGTATTTAGCGTTTGCAAAAGTCGCGGATAAAGAGGGGTTACCTCAAATAGCAAAAGTATTTCGTTCTGCTGCTGCTGCTGAGACAATTCATGCTCATAATCACTTAAAGGAAATGGGAGGAATTAAATCAACAACGGAAAATTTAAAGGAATCAATAGAAGGAGAACACTATGAATTTACCAAAATGTACCCAGAGTTTCTTGAAGATTCTAAATCAGATGGAAACTCAGGAGCTCAAAGAACCTTTCATTTAGCTAATGAAGTTGAAAAAATCCATCATAAATTTTACGAAGCTGCTTTAAAAGCTGCTGAAAGTGGAAAAGATTTAGATAAAACAGATATTTATATCTGCCCCATATGTGGTTATCCTGCAGAAGGAAGTGCTCCTGACGCTTGTCCCGTTTGTGGAACACCAAAAGATAAATTTATGAAAATTGATTAATTTCTTTTTTATTTATTTATTTTCTATTCTAAATTTAAGAATTAATTTACAATGTATATCTCAATTATTACTTATTATAAATTTAAATGCTTATTACCGAATTTCATAGGATTTATCTAGAAGAAGGATTATCTTCACATGTCATAGAATTATTTAGAAAATTGATTTATGCTTATTTTAAAAACAAAAGACGAGACTTTCCTTTTAGAAAGGAAATAACACCATATAATGTATTAGTCTCAGAAATTATGCTCCAGCAGACTCAAACAGGAAGGGTCGCCGAAAAATATTTGGAGTTTAAAGGAGAGTTTCCTGATTTCTTATCCCTATCTAATGCGTCTAATGAAAAATTATTAAAGGTTTGGCAGGGTATGGGTTATAACCGAAGAGCCCTTGCTTTGAAGCAAATCGCTAAAATAGTGATTAATGAATATAGTGGTAAACTTCCGGATTCAGTAGATATATTGAAAACTTTTCCCCAGATTGGGCATAACACAGCCTCTTCAATTGTTGCATTTGCCTATAACAAACCGTCAATATTTATTGAAACTAATATAAGAAGAGTATATATTTACTACTTTTTTCCCAAAAAGAAGAATATTAATGATAAGGATATTCTTCCTATTGTAGAAAGCACAGTTGATAACAATAATCCCCGTGAATGGTATTACGCTCTAATGGATTATGGGGTAATGCTTAAAAAAACTCATCCCGAATTAAATAAGCGTAGTTCTCATTATCGAAAGCAGTCTCCTTTTAAAGGTTCTAATAGAGAAATTCGGGGGAAAATCTTAAAAATTCTAACTAGTGAATCTGAAATATTGGAAGCTACGCTTTCAAAAAAACTTCAATTGAATTTAGATAAAATAAGGTCAATTCTTCAACAATTGGAGCAAGAGGGCTTTATTAAAAGAAATGGTAATAAGATTTCAATTTAGAGCCTTCCATTTATGAATTTAGCGGCAGTTAAAAAATCTTCGGCAATAAATGTTGGGTCTATATTTTTTTCTTTAAGCTCATCAGTGTGTTCAGAACCATGACCAGTAAGTAAAAATACAGTCTTAATTCCTGCATTATTACCAAGAATTATATCGCTGGGATGATCGCCAATCATCCATGATTCTGCTTTATTGATATTATATTTAATCACACTTAAATCAATATATTTTGTGTTTGGTTTACGGCAATCACATTTTTCTTCCTTAAGATGAGGACAAAAATAAGTAGATTGGATTTTTATTCCTTCTTTTGCTAAAGTTTCAACCAATAAATTGTTAAAAGCAAAAAAATCATCTTCTGTATAATAGCCTCTTCCGATACCTGATTGGTTAGAAATAATAATAAAAATGAAATCATCTTGAAGTATCTTTAAACCTTCAATTACCCCTGGTAGGAGCTCAAAGTCTTCAGTTTTGTGAACATAACCTTGATCTTTATTTAAGGTGCCATCACGGTCTAAAAAAACAGCTTTTGTCATTTTCTTATTCTTGATATTAAATATATAATTTATTAAAGTAATACATAAATATAAAACCACAAATAACCAATTCCAATTAAAACGTGAAGCAAAGCGAATAATCCACCAACTTTTAAAAGCTTGTTATAGTTCATCTCATGAATATGATTTCTTTTAGCCAGTTCGAGTGTCATCATATCACAGGCTGCTCCTTGAGGCAAAAAATTTCCTCCCAGGTTTATACCTAAAATAAATGCAATAAGATCGGTTTGTTCACGAAATAAAGCAATTATGACTAACGTAAAACAGCCTACTACAAAAAGTTGTAAAAATAATGACATTATTTATTGAGTTATATAATTCTAAACAAGATAATTAAAAAATTATAATTAAAGTTGTGCTATAAATATTCATGAATTAAAAAAAAAATTATGTAATAGAAGAATTTATTAGGATTTAGATTTCATTTCTTTCTTATATAATTTTACAGCTTTTTGGGCGTCTTCATAATCTTTTATGATTTCATCTGTCTCTGGATCTCTTAATAGAAGTCTCTCAACTATCTTGTTATTAATAATGTGTTCAGTAATAATTTCTTCAATATCATTCGGAGTTATCTCTACATAGAGAACATTATCTGGTTTTATAATTATGATTGGTCCAAACATGTGGAGGTGTTGGCAGTTTCCGTACTCTACTGAAACTTTGACATTAAGATCGTTTTCTTTTAATGTTTTTTCCACCATATTACATATGTTTTCAGAACCCTTATTTGAGCAATGTTTTCCTCTACAAAAATACGCTTATTTCTTTTATTTCACTCATGTTATAACCATTTGTAGTGTGATTTTAATTTATTATTTGCATAGATTAGAAAAAAAAAAAAAAAATTTTTTTTATAAATTTAAAAACTGGCTAAAATTTCAGTCAGTTCCCGTCCATAGACCATGTAAATTGCAATATTCTCGAGCTTTAAGACCAGAAGTATCAGCTACTACAAAAACTGCTTTTGGTTCATCTCCAGATTTTAAAAACTTTCTTTTATAGCAATCATCTTTACACTGTAGCTCAATCCACATTATCCAGTGTTCATCTGTCATAGGGTGTGGGGTTCCCATTGAAATTCCAACGTCTACGGTAACCTTATTTCCGTCAATGGTAATTTTAGGTACATGCTTCTCTCCTTTCCAATCTGCGGTTTTCTCTTCCATCAATTGCATCTCCTGGCCACAACAAATTTGCGTTGGTGCTCCAGGGTTCAAGATTTCTAAAGTTTTTCCACAAACATTACATTTCCATATTTCCTTTCTTTGCATTATATTCACAAAATTTCTATTTTGTTAGGATTTATTAACAATACTCTACTATTTAATAGTTATTTTTATAAATTCTAGATTTTAATGCCATTCAGTAGTCTTCACTTTTTTTTCTGAAATAAGGGCGTGGATGATCACACGAGGGACATTTCCAGTCATCAGGTAAGCTATCCATTTCTACTTCATAGCCACATTCCATACAAAGCCATACGATTTTTTTTCCACGTTTGAAGAAAGCGTCATCTCCAATTATCTTTAACAATTTGCCATATCTCTCAGAATGATGTTTTTCTGCTTTCATTATAGCTCGAACTCGGGCGGCAATCTTAGGATATCCTTCTTTCTCTGCGGTATCTGCAATATCAGGATAAAGAGTTTGCCATTCTAAGTCTTCTCCATCCATAGCAGATTTTAAATTTTCTACAGTATTTCCATTGGTAGTAGGAAATGTAGCATCTGGTAGAACTTTCATCTCATCGAAATCTTCTTCCTTCTTGAAATCTTGCAACATTTTATAGTACCAGCTTCCATGTTGTTGCTCTTGGTCAGCAGTTTCTAGAAATATTTTAGTCACGAACACGTATCCTTCTTTTTTAGCGATCTTAGACCAGAACGTATACCTATTTCTAGCCTGAGACTCACCTACATATGCAGTATATAATTTTTTTGGGGTTTCTTTCATTTTCAATACCTTTTTTCTTTTACTTATTGAATATCAAAAAATGTAATTACAGTTTAGGTTATATTTTTTTGTGTCATTAATTAAATTTATTTTTATAAATAATAGAAAGCTGAATTTTTCTATAAGGAAATTCCTTTTATACAATTATATCATTCAATGTATCTTAAATAAATCGAAATTTATTTCTAACATTTTAAAACCCTAAAAAAGTCAAAATTTATTAATTTTAGATTCTTTTAATTATTAATTCTTTAAGAATTGTTTTTAATTAGTTCTTTTAGAACAAAAAAAATATTAAAAATAAAAAAAATTGGTTTTTAAATTGGTAAGTGGAACAGTAAAATGGTTTAATGGCCGAAAAGGCTATGGATTTATAAGTACTGAAGATGGAAACGATGTTTTTGTTCATTACTCATCCATAAAGAAAGAGGGTGATGAATTCGCAACATTAAATGAAAATGACAAGGTTGAATTCGATGTTACTGAAGGTCAAAAAGGCCCTCAAGCGAGCAATGTTGTTGTTACTGAAAGAGCACCTAGACAATATTAATTCATACGGTGGCTGCGGAAGACGAAAAAATCGTTTTCAAAATTATGGATTGTAGAAAATCAACAAAAATTAATAACATGGGTAGTAAATAATATTTAGTAAAATTCTCTTTTTACAATTGTTATCGAACCTTATATTTTTTTTTATATTTATTTTAATGGTAAATTCAAATTTTAATAATAATCAATTATTTCTTTAGATGTATTTGTAAATCAAAATTTATTTTTAATATTATATTTAATAATTAAAATTAAGAAAGAGAATTGGTATCATGATTTATTTAGAAGAAAAGTTTAATCTCATACCGGCCAGTCCGGTAACTCTTGAAGAATTTGTTAACTTCGCTCAGAAACAATTAGTTCCTGTTTGTGAGCATCTTGGGGCACGGCTAATAGCTGGTTGGTACACTAACACTGAATGGTTTTCTCAAGTGACCCAAATTATGGAGTTTGATGATATGGAAGCATTGAAGGCTTTCCGGATGAACGCAAGTCAAAACTCTGCATGGGGTGAATACATGGCACGTTTGGAGGAACTTGCTCCAGAACGGCGCTCCCGGTTGTTAGAACCACTTGGACCTGTACAGCCAGAAGTGTTGCATAAAGCAATCAGAAGAAGTCAGAGAAGACCCCTCAAGGTCTATCTCTTGGCGACACTCGAAGTAGCTCCTAATAAAATGCCTGAATTCCTTACAATGATAGAGGAAGTAGCTAAAATGTTCCCTATCATAGCTAGTTGGCGTCCAATCGGAGGAAGTCCTAACGAAGTGATTGATTTGTGGAAGGGGACCGAGTTTGTTGTGGGTGGTTTTACAACAGGCTACGAACCACCCAATGATCTTAGCAAACAATTCTTTGGAGAACTCCGAAAAATAGCACCAAAAGAGCACGCAGAACTGGTGTTTACACTTCCATATGCACAATTACGATAATTACATTTTAAAAATATTATCGGGAAAAGATTTAGATAAGAAAATAATTTTCTTTTCTAATTTATTAATTTCATTTTTGATTTAGGATAAAATATTATTTCCGAGTAATTGGATATCTTTTTCTCTGAGACCACATCATCATTCCACCTGTCAAATTTCTGACATCTTTATAACCCGCTTGTGCTAATAGTCTTGCTGCCATCATTGAACGGGCACCGCTGTGACATATCATAACAATTTCTTCATCCTTATGTTCATCAAGGGCACTTAAATTATTCATTAATTCTCCTAAAGGCATTAATTGGGCAGAATTGATATGACCATGTTGTCCATGATACTCTTGAGGTGTCCGAACATCAACTAATATCGCAGGGGGATCATCTGAGTCGAGTCTTTCATACAATTCTTCAGCACTAATATCAGATAATGGATGTGCATTCGATCCTCTCGTTTCTTTTCTTGACTTTTTCTTGACAGTGATGGGGACTTCAACTTCAATTATGGGAATGTTGCCTTTTTCTAATGTAGCAACTAGTTTTCCTTCTTCCTTACCTAATGAAATTAAGTGCACAGCCTCGTTTAGCCTGGCATAAGCTTCTATACTTGATTTAAATCCGGGATCCGTTGCATAAATTTTTAGTTTTTTATTTTCAGGCAGGGTTTCAAGCGCTTTAATCATAGCGTTTAATGGACCTGGACATGCTAACCCACTACAATCTACTTGGACAAATTCATTACTTTCTATTGATTTTTGTTTCACAAACTCTTCCATTATCGGTGCTGAGCCACCACATGCTGCCACCAAATCCTCAGTTTTAGAATTTGCCATTTCGTATAGTTTAAATCCTCCTGTAAGCTCATAAACTTCATTAAATCCATGTTGCATTAAAATCCTTGTTGCTAAATAGCTTCTATAACCAACTTCACAATAAACAACAATAGGGCTTTCTTTGGACAATTCATTAAGTCTATTTCTTAACTCATTTAAAGGAATATTCAAGCTACCTTCAATTTTTCGTGCCTCGTGTTCCCCTTTAGTTCTCACATCTAATATAATCCCATTGTTATTCTTTAACTCTTCAATATCATGCCATTGCTTAATCTTTAGATCTCCTCTTAAATAATTAGAAGCAACAAATCCCGCCATATTTACAGGGTCTTTTGCGGAACCATAGGGTGGAGCATATGTGAGGTCTAACTCTTCTAAGTCAAATACGGTCCCCCCCATTTTAATTATCGTAGATATAACATCTGCTCGTTTTTCAGCTCCAAAACCTCCTACAATTTGAGTACCTAAAACTTTTCCAGAAGGCTCTTCAAAAATTAATTTAAGCGCTAAAGGTGCGGCATCAGGGTAATACCCAGCATGGTTATTTGGATGGACATAAACTTTGTTATATTTTATATTAGTCTCTTTTAACAATTTTTCAGTTAGGCCTACATTTGCTACGGTAATATCAAAAACCTTTACAACCGAAGCCCCAAGAATTCCTTTATATCCTATTTTTCTTCCAGAGATATTATCTGCGGCAATTCTACCCTGTTTATTAGCAGGCCCTGCTAATGCTATGGCTATTTGGTTTTTAGTTTGATAGTGTAATGTTTGTACAACATCCCCTACAGCATAAATATTTGAATCCGATGTTAGCATGTTTTCATTTACAATAATATGACCTCGTTCACCAAGTTCTAATCCTGCCTCTTTTGCTAGTTTATTCTGAGGTCTAATCCCTACTGATAAAATGATCAAATCTGTTTCTATTATGCGTCCACTTTTAGTTTTGACAAAAGGTTTGTTATCATCGGTTCTTCCGAATGAATCAACTGCATCTTCTAGAACCAAGCACACTCCATTTAGGATCAATTCCTGATGAATAAAATGAGCCATTTCTTTATCAATTGGAGGCATTACTTGATCAATCATTTCCACGATCTTTACCTTAACTCCTTTTTCTACTAGATTTTCAGCCATCTCTAGTCCTATAAAACCTCCCCCTACAACCACTGCATGTTTTATTTTATTATCATCCACGAAATCTTTGATTTTTACAGCATCTGGAATTGTCCATATTGAATAATAAGGTACATCGTCAAGACCATTAAATGGTGGAATTATTGGTGAAGACCCTGTAGATAGCACTAAATAATCATAATCAAGCGTATATTCTTCTAACTTGGTTAAATTTCTTACTAGAACTTGTTTTTTTTCACGATTAATAGAAATAACTTCGTTGTTCACCCTCACATCTATATTAAACCAGCTTTTAAAACGTCTTGGAGTAAACAATTCAAGTGATCTCTTTTCTTTAATGACATTACCTACATAGTAAGGGAGGCCACAATTTGCAAATGAGACGTAAGGCCCTTTATCTAACATTATGATCTCTATATCTTCTCTCATTCGTCTTAAACGCGCTGCAGTAGAAGCACCACCTGCAACACCTCCAACAATCACTACTTTTTCCATTTTAAATCTTCACAATTAATTATTTATAATTTATCTTAAAATCATTATCAATTAAGTTAGATTAATTCAATTCGTCTTAAAAACATCATTATTATATGATTTTAATAATAGCTCCGAAAACTAAAGAATCCAAAAGAAGAAAAAAAATAAATTATCTAATTTCTATAATCTATAAAGATAACAGAATCAACGAATAGTTCGTAATTTTCATCCTCATCGAAATCATGGATGACGACCTTCTCCACTTCATCGAGCTCTCCTTTAATCTCTAGCAGTTCAGCTTGATGTAGAATCTTAACTTCAGAATGCTTTAATTCCTTTCTAAGCTCTACGTTTCCTGGAATTGATTTAGCCGAAGTTAAGAGAATTACTCTTCCTGTATATTTAGTTAATTCTAATGCAAGTTTTAACGACTCATCTCCTGAATCAACTACTAGTATTCTTTTGTCTTTAAACTCATTTAGGTCACTAACTTCTTTATACACTCCTTTTCCAAGAAATTCGTCAATTCCTAGAATAATTTTCAACTCAAGTTGGCAAGAAGTAACTACTTCGACTTTTGGCGTTGTTCCTTCCCTATAATTATTTATTGCTGCTTGAAGGGCATCAGCAGCTAAGTTAGAGCAGTGCATTTTAATAGGTGGTAAACCATCTAGCTCATCAGCAACGTCCTGTCTTGAAATTTTAAATGCTTCATCGAGAGTTTTTCCCTTTGCCATTTCAGTAACCATTGAGGAGGTGGAAACTGCTGAACCGCATCCAAAGGTTCTAAATTTAATTTCATCAATGATTTCTTCGTTTTTGTCATTTTTTCCCACTTTGATGAACATTTCCATTAGGTCACCACAAACAGGATTCCCTACTTTACCATATCCATCTGGATCTTCAATTACACCAACATTCCGAGGATTACGGAAGTGTTCTAACACTTTATCAGAATAATCTGTAGATTTCATTTTTTTAATTTCCCTCATTATATTGTTTTAATAAATCTGGAGGAGTTAACGGAGATATAAGTCGTAATCTTTTAACAATATCCGGCAGCACAGCTATACTTTTATCAATATCTGCTTCTTTAGTAAATCTTCCCATGGAAAATAACAGGCTTCCATGAGCTTCTTCATGTAACAATCCCATTGAAATTAAAGTATGTGATGCTTCTAAAGTTTTTGAAGAACATGCAGAACCAGTAGCTCCACTAACTTTTTGATCTCTTAGTGATAATATCAAGGATTCTCCCTCAATATAGTCAAATCTAAAATGTGCATTATGAGGAAGGCGTTTTTCAGGGTGACCATTAAGATATGATTTTGGAACTGAATCAAGTACTTCCCGAATTAATTTATCTCGTAAACCCTTTAACCGAGCAGCTTCGTCGTGAATCACTTCTTTCATTATTTCTGCCGCTTTAGCAAACCCAACTATACCAGTCATATTTTCTGAACCAGATCTCATCCCTCTTTCCTGACCTCCACCTATTATTATAGGATTTACGCGTACTCCCTTTTTCAAGTAAACTGCTCCAATACCTCTTGGACCGTAAATATCATTTGAAGATAAACTTATTAAATCAATTGGTACTTTCTGCACATCTATAGGGATAACGGCTTCACTTGCAACAGCATCAGTATGAAACACAATCTTTTTCTCACTAGCGATTTCACTTATTTCTTCTATTGGTTGTAGTGAACCCACCTCGTTACTTGCTGTAGAAATAGAAATTAAAATTGTTTTATCAGTAATAAGACGTTTTAATTTTTCGAGATTAATAATCCCAAACCGATCAACCGAAACTCGACTTACCCTAAATCCTTGTCTTTCTAAATATTTCCCTAGGTTATGAATTGAGATATGTTCAATTTCAGAAATTATGATATGATCTCCTTTCTTTTTATTTCTCATCGCTGAACCTATTAAGGCTAAATTATTTGATTCAGTTGCGCTTGAAGTAAATAAAATGTCCTCAGAATTTGGAGCATTGATAAAATTGGCAACCTTTTCACGAGATTTTACTAAAGTTTCCGTAGCAATATCCCCATCACCATGGAGAGATGAAGGATTAGCGAATTTACTGTTAAAGTAAGGTAACATTTCGTCTAGAACTCTTTGATCTACTGGTTTAGCTGCCTGATAATCTAGATATACGCTCATTTTTTCCTCTTTCATTTATTTTATGTTATTTTAAAATAAAAGATTAAATCATCTCCGTCCTTCCTAAAATCTAGTATTTCTGTATTTGTACGCTTTGCCCACCTATGCAAGTCTTCATCAGCTGCAGGATCATCCGCTAATACTTTTAATATTTGGCCAGGCTTTAGCGTTTCCGAAAGATTCCTTGTCTCAAACAAAGGCTCAGGACAAAATAATCCTCTTGCATCTAATTCTTCATCAACTTCTATGTCCTTATCTTCACTCACATCAACCAACCTCTTTCATTTATATTTTTATAGAAAGGATGTTTTATAGTTTTGTTTTTTGTATTATAAACAAATCAGAAGAATAATAAATATTATCTTTATAAATTAATAAAATTAGACTCTAATCGGGAGATAATGAAATAAAATTGACATATTATTATTATAAATTATAAATTCTAAATTCTAACGGAATTAAATCCTAAATATCTATGAAATTTGAAAAAATCTATTAATTTTAATTCATTTTATCCTATTCAAGAAATACAAATAAATTCTCTTTAGATGATGTTATTGACTGAAGAAAAGAAAGACCTAATAGTGATGAAATTTGGGGGTTCGTGCTTACAAAATGCTAATTCCTTCAAACAAACCACTAATATAATTAGAAAATACGCCAAGGATTCTAAACTTATAGTAGTAACATCTGCTTTAAAAGGGATAACTGATAAACTAGTAGATTTTTACAAGAATTCATGTGAAGAAACCACTGAATGCGATTTAATTATTGAAAATATTTTTTATATTCATCGAGACTTGGTTAACGAAATTATAGAAGATAATACGCATGAATATAGAAACACAATGGATTTTTTAGACGAAACTATTGAAGAATTGAGTTATTTAGGGCGAATTGTACGGTTATTAAGACCTAGTATGGACATTCAAGACATTATTGTGTCCTATGGAGAGAAATTAAGCACTTTCATTGTTTCTCAATATTTAAATTCTCAAGATATTGGAATAAAATCACAATTTATCTCCTCTGATGAAATAATTATAACAGATGATAATTTTGGAAGAGCACTTCCCTTATTAGATGAGACCGAAGAAAAATTTGTTTCTAATGTAATTCCTATTCTAGAATCTGATAACATCGATTTGATCTGTATTACAGGATTTTATGGCTCAACGAAAGATAAAAAAATTACTACATTGGGTAGAGGCGGGACGGACTTAACCGCAGCCATTGTTGCTTATTGTTTAAAATCCAAATTTAATACAAAAGTTATATTTTGGAAAGATGTCAAAGGATTTTTAAATGCTGACCCTAGAATATCGAAAAAAACGGCACTATTAAAGAATATATCATATATTGAAGCCAAAGAACTTGCTTTTTTTGGTTCTAAAGTACTACATCCGGTTTGTCTAGATGTTAATGAAAAAAGAAGTATTCCATCGGAGATTAGACCTTTCAAAAATCCTGAATCGAAGGAATTTACAACTATTACAAAAGAAGTTATTAAAGAAGAAAAAATAATTAAAGCAATAACCTCAATAGAAAGACTTTCAATGGTAACTATCGAAAGTGGTACAATGATATCATTACCTGGAACTGTATCTAAATTATTTTCATTATTAGGTGATGATAATATCAATATCAAGTTTATAATTCAGAGTTCTTCAGAAAATAATATAACATTTGGAATAGATATTGAAGATGCGATGAAAGTGAGCTTTTTACTTAGAAATTCAGATTTATTTGGAAAACGATGGTTCAATATTAAAATTAATCATGATATATCCTTAATAGCAGTGATTGGAGCTGGTATGCTTCATACACCGGGGATCGCTGGGAAAGTTTTTACTACTCTAGGAAATAATAAAATAAATGTGAGAGCTATAGCGCAGGGAGCGTCTGAACTTAATATAACCTTCATAATTGAAAGAAAGGATTGTAAAAAAGCAGTAAATGTATTATACGATGCTTTTATAAACCAAAAATAATTACTAACAACGATTTTCTAATATTTATCTTTTGCTAAATCTTCTCTTGTTTTCTTTCTTACTTCCGGCGGAATTTTGTTTCTTAATGCTTCATTACATATTTTTTTTCCAATAACAACCATCGGATTATTTGCCCAATTAACGTTTAATAATAAACAAAGGTAATATACAGTTGATTGAATAAAAGCAATTAATTGTCCTACATTAATTTCATTTGGATTATCAATGGAAATTTTGGCACAGGGTACACTTTGTTCAATCAAAGCTTGAAAAGTAGCATCTGCTTGATAGTTTACAATAGTTTGTGCAGTCTGACCATTCACGTAATCAATTGAAGATTCCAATATCAAGTCAGGGTTTTCATTATCAATAATCCATATTATTGGAACAACAGCCCCCTTAGTACCTCCTAGAAGATATTCTAAGACAGAATGTTGGCATAGCGGTGCCGATTGATATGCTCCCATTAATCCCTTGCCCTCCTTTCCTGTGCTTTCAGAGACCTCTTGTACAAATAACCCTACACTTCCTTCAAGATTTTTAGAATAAGGCATAGAAAATACTATTCTGTAACCTTGATTATATAGTTGAAAAAGAAATAAGGCAAATTCCAATGACGAATTTCTTTCAAGATTCATGTATGTGTTATATCCTTTTTCCAGTCCAGTTATAAGATCTTTAATATTAATCCCAGCAAGATAAGCAGGAACTAATCCCACATTAGTAATGGAGCCCGCAAAACGCCCTGATAGGTCGGGTACCTTTAAAATAGGACAATCTATTTCAGATAACAATTCATGCATCTTTCCCTTAGACGACAAACCTAAAAATTTATAACCCTTTTTCAGGAAAATTCCTATCGTTGAGTTAACATCTAAAGTTTCACCACCTCTAGAGATTGGAATAACTACAGAATTTTCTGGAGTGGTTTTCTCCAGGCAACCTTTTAATTCTACTGCTCTCGAGCTTGGCACAGGAAAAATCTTCTTCTTAGCTAAATGTTTTATTGCAAGTAATGTTTGGATTGAGCCACCTGTTCCTAAAACTATAATATTACTTATCTCATCATTATTAAATGGCTCACACGTTTGCTGAATATTTTCGATATTTATATAAGATTTAGTATTAATAAAAAAGGGAGGATCCCATTTTAACTTATTATCCTTAATGATTTCTATTGATTCCTCTAAACTTGTGTTCTTAATTCTCGGATAATATTCAATATTTAACCCTAATTTCAAATTAATCTCACCTTTAAAAAATTATTAACTTATCTATAAAGATATACTTTTTTATATTTTTTCTTCGAATTAAAATATAGTTTTTTAGAATCATATTTTACAAATAAAAGCATTTAAAATAGATAATTATTACTTTATATGTAATTATTTACATATTTAAATATGCAATTATAATTTCTATGTCTGACGAACAACTATTATTTCTTTTAGAGAGCCTCCGCTCAGCGATCGAGGGTTTTAGGTCCGGAGCGATAGTCTCGGCTGAAGGATTGATTGTTCAATCAATTTTGGAAGAGGGTATATCAGATATAAAACTAGCAGCAATGACTGCCACTATACTTTCTGTTGCAGAAAGAGTTTTGATAGAATTAAAAACCGGGATTCTAGATGTTTGTATACTACAAGGTAGCTCTGGGAATTTTATTGTAATGACCGCATCTAAAGAGTTAATAGTTGCTGTGTGTCTGGATGGCGACGCAAGGATGGATACTTGTTTCATAGAGATGAGAAAAATATCAGAACAAATCGCCGACCTTATGGATTGAAATATTTAAATTAATGCATTACCATTTACTACTACTTCTTTAAAAATCGTGTTTCATAGAGATGAGAAAGGTCAATTTATCTTAATTTTTCATAAACTAATCGTCTTAACTTATCACAATGTGCTAAAAAATCCTTAATGTTAAAACTAATTCTTTAAGCTGACGAAAAAATACCTATATTAACCTCTTATTATATTATTTAAAAATTTAAAAACCATAACTCTATTTCTATTAAAATAATGAATTTTGCCTTTATATCTTAATAAGATGTGTGTATAAAAATTACACTAAAAATTATTATTAATGTGATAAATTATGGCAAAAGCAGTAGAAATGGAAAAAATGGAAAAGGAAAATAGAATTGTAGAAAGTAACGTAGATTTTAATACCATGACTGTTAAGGATTTAAAAGATTATGCTACCGAACGTGAAGTTGAGTTTACTCCCAAAATTCGTAAGGCTGATTTGGTTCAATTAATTTTAGAAAATGACGATTCTTTAATCGAAGAATTGGAAGACGAAGAAATTAACGAATTGGAAGACGAAGAAATTAACGAATTGGAAGACGAAGAAATTAACGAATTGGAAGACGAAGAAATTAACGAATTGGAAGACGAAGAAATTAACGAATTGGAAGACGAAGAAAATGACGAACAAACTGTTGAAAATGTTAATGAAAGTGATGAGCCAGATGATGAGAATTCCGTTACAAGTGTAGATGATTGCATCAAAGCAGTTAAAAGTCTTCCAGGAGTAGGTGAAGCTACATTAAACAAACTCATAAAGTCTGGGTTTAGCAGCTTAGAATCTATTGCATATACTCCTCCCAGTATCATAAGTGATGAATCAGGTATAGGTGAAAAAACCACAGCTAAATTAATTAAGGCTTCAATGGAGAGGTTAGGAATAGGGTTTAAATCAGGGAGCGACATCTGGGAAAAGAGAAAGAATATTGCTCGTATTACAACCGGTAATAAAGAGCTAGATGATGTTTTAGGCGGTGGTATAGAAACTGGTAGTTTGATTGAGTTTTTCGGAGAGTTTAGAACGGGTAAAACACAAATTGCTCATCAATTATGCGTTAATGTCCAATTAAATAAGGAGCGAGGTGGTCTTGAAGGTACTGCTTTATATATTGATACTGAAGGTACATTTAGGCCAGAAAGAATAATACAAATGTCAGAAGCATTAGATTTGGATTATAAAAAAATATTAAAGAATATCTGTTATGGACGGGCCTATAATTCAGATCACCAAATACTTCTCGTCAAAGAGGCTTCTAGTCTCATCAAGGAAAAAAATATTAAATTAATTATCGTAGACAGCTTAATCGGTCATTTTCGAAGTGAATATGTTGGAAGAGGGACGTTAGCAAATCGCCAACAACTTATCAACACTCATCTCCATGACCTCCTCCGGTTGACGGATATCTATCCAGATCTTGCTGTTATGTTTACAAATCAAGTCTCTTCAAAACCCGATACTTTTTACGGTAACCCTACTGTAGCGACCGGGGGGAATATAGTAGCACACGGCTCCACGATTAGAGTATATTTGAGAAAAGGAAAAGGGGAGCAGAGAGTAGCTAAGATTGTGGACGCCCCAAATCTCCCAGAAGGAGAAGCGGTGTTCGCCATTAGAGAGGCGGGAATAACAGAATGAGCAAACTGCATGAGATAACTATGATTTTTGAGATCTTAGAAAAGAATAAATAAAAATTTATAT
>SDBT01006574.1_pt1 | contig 19254 bp, 19 predicted proteins | sample 2277101 | NCBI WGS metagenome assembly SDBT01 (sample SAMN10404973, study PRJNA504765) | marine sediment metagenome | isolation source: marine sediment core GS10_PC15, 103 cmbsf | place: Arctic Ocean: Southern Knipovich Ridge | collected 2010 | reverse complement strand
GATTATTTCCTTTTTTATTAAATATCCAAGGTAAATCATAAGAATCGTGCCGACCGCCGCCAGCGATTTTTCGGTCAGAATATCGCCTATCCATGAAAACAGGCCCGCCGAAACGTAATAAATTGAAACAGGTTCGCCAAACATCTCATTTCCTCCATAAATTTCTTACATTTATTTTAATTGCCAGCTTGCCGAATCCGGCACCTCGACCCGGGTTCTGAAAACCACTCCCGATGGGTATTCGATGACAAAGAGGTACCTGGAGTCTGTATTGGACAGGACGGAATTGGGGAACAGATCGATCTGCCAGTAACCGCTTGAATCGGTCTGTGTAGTTTTCTTAAAAGGTGTGATTATGACATTCGAATAATTGACAGGATGAAACTCCGGGGGGATCTCTGATGTTACGATCACGCCTTCAAGCGAATCGCCCGTAATATCGTAAACCCATCCGTAAACCCGGCAAAGATCGGCCAACGGTGGATTACCCGGATCGAACCGGTTCATCCAGAGCGTATCGGTGCCGCCTCCGGTTGCTACCGCTATTGTATCAAGATCCGGCTGGAAGTAATTGTTGGCATGAAGTGCCACCACGAAACTATCCGGATCGAGTTCGAGGAATAGGCTGCCGGATGAGTCGGTGCGCCGACCGGGCACTTTTGTGGATGTTTGATCGAGGTTTCGAACCGTGACAGACACACCTTCGATGGCCGTGGTGTCGCTATCGAAAACGAAAAGCGTCTCAGCTTCCGTACCTCCGCCCTGCGTTGAGATGGCGGCTATATCGTCCTTGACGTTGTTGTTATCTCCGCCGGCGCCAGAGTAGCTCCCCAACTTTGCTGTAATCGAGGTATTTGTGAATATCCCGACGGAGGAAAAAATCGAATCGATTCTTGCCGCAACGGAATCGGGGATATCTGCGGAAGCGGAAATATCCAGATTGGGAGCAACAACAAACGTATCATATAAAGCGGGTTGTGAAGAAAATGGGTTGACCGTCAGGGTCGAATCAGAGATGCTCCAATCAGCTATTTTCGAAGCCCTGCCGGGCAAATTCCCATCAATAAATATTAATTGAAGATCGTTGAAATAGTCGTCGCCGTAAGCCGTCATCGGGCCGTCGATCTTGAATTGACTGGTGCTGATCTGGGATGTTACCCAACCGTAATGGGGCGCTAACGACAATAATGCCCGGCCGGCCGTACTGCCTTTCAGATTCGTATCGAAAACCGACATATCCACCATTACCGAGTCCGCGAGAGGATCAAAATCGTTCAGGCCGTTAACTGTCGTCTCGTTCGCCACCCAATTATCCTGGCTCTGTAAAGTATCGAGAATTTCCTGTACACCCGTCTGAAAACGACCAGCGTCATCATAGATCTTCAGCGTATCCAGAATCTCAGTAACATCAGCCGCATTCGCAACCCAGTCATCGTGATTTTGAAGAGTGTCTAAAACCTCTTGAATATCAGCCTGAAATCTATTTGCATCATCATACGTTCGAAGCGTATCCAGAATCTCCTGCACTTCGGTATCCACGTATTGATTCCGGGCGATCCAATCGTCCTGACTTTGCATCGAATCCAGCACCTCTTGTATGTCAACCTGGAATCGCCCGGCAGCATCATAGGTTTGCAGGGTATCGAGAACCTCGCGGATGTCAGCTTGAAATCGCCCTGCACTATCGTAGGCTTCCAGGGTGTCCTCTATATTATCAACACTACCCCACATACCCACATCGAAATTATATACCCAGGGCGTATAAAGCGTAGAGTCCTTATCGTATGCCCGACCCAAGATTATATAATGACCATTCCCGCCGGAACCATCTATATCCTGCAATTGATCGGTGAAAATCAGCCAGCCGTCAACAGAAGAACATTCGGCATCACTACTATTATACCAGGCGTCAGTAAGTTCGGAACCGTTGCGAAAGACCTGTATCCTGACTGAATCCGGTATCGCCAGATTGCCATCATTATATATAGTTCTGGCCACTATAGTAACCTGATCAGTCGGGCGTATGGATACGGCCCGGGCATTGCTCGACCACAGCAAACATATCAGTGCCAGCAGGCATGGCCGTCCCCATGAGATAACTTTTATCATCTATATCCTCCCAGAAACTACTGGTATCTTTTTGCGACGTGATGATGAGTTGGCCGCACCGCCCGCCTCACTATAAACGACAGTTATTTTGACCGCATCCAGGCCCAATTCACTGCTGCCTGTATCATCATCCTTTATTATTACACCGAAACTAATGGCGTTTATCTCGCTATAACTCCAGGAAATTCCCCACAATCCATTTCCTTCAATACTGTATTCACCCGAACTGCCACACGTTAACGCCTGCGGCATTCTTACATTTTCTTCTAAATCACCCACACCAGAATTCAACCCGCCGCCCGTTTTTGTTAGTTGAGCCTCAAAATCACGTTTGCCAGCCACCGCATTGTTACCGTAACCATCAACATAAACATAGATACTATCTATAGTTGCGTCCGATGGTATGTTGAATCCGAAGTTATACAGGACAATTTGATCCTGTGTCTTGGCATCGAAAGTAGCACAACTATTGTCTCCTGCGCCGGTAACATTGCCGGGATTTGTCCAGTTGGCGCCATCGTCATAACTACCCCCACCGGTTTTCGTTTCAGAGGCTGCGAGGATCGATGAAGCCAAAAGCAAAACCGGTAACAGGCTACTAAATAGCTTCCGTAACATCTTCCCCATCGGTATCTGCATCATTATCATCTCTGCGAACTCTTACCCCGCCGGAGGCGGGGCCACCCACGCTGTAAGCGTGGCCATGCGACAAGAACCTTCCGTCTTCCAGCGCCGTCTATGAAATGCATTTCGGTTTTTTTCATTTGTCTCCGGATCAAATGAGATTTGCATTTAAGCTTTCGATGGCGACTTGAACGAACCGATGATGCCTGTAAATCTCGAAAGGATGATATATGCCTCCTTCTTGTAAGTATCAGACAATGCCGACCAGGATTGGGCCTCGGCAGCGTTGTTGGCGCTGCCCCTCGACGGGGATACAGCCTGCATGGCCCGGATGCGGCAAACAATCGAAACAGTCAGATAAGTCTCGGCGGATACCAGCGAGCGGTCGGCGGAATCGCGGTAGGTATCATCGATATAAGACAACACCTGTTCATGGGCTTCCGTGATAGCGTTATCAATAGCCTCATCATGGAGGCCTCCGAACTCCGCCGTATAATCCACCAGAACTCGCTGCCCGGATTCTATATTTCCTGATGAGCGTCTGCGTATGGTGCCCTTCTGGTAATCAATATCATAATCCTCCCCCCGCTGATAGATTCTATAATGGAGATACCAGATCACCACGGCAGCGCCCGCAGCGAGCGATCCGGAGTCAATCCTTTTGATTTCTCCGGCGTCGTAGTCTATATGGTAATCAATATTTTCCAGATAAATGGTTCCCAGGGAGCTATCGCCTGCAACGACCACGGTATCGGGGATCAATTCCGGATGAGACAGGCCGAACGTATCGGAGCCTGTGAAACTCACAGTTTCTTCGGTCGGCTCAAGCTGCTCTTTCCCCTTTACTTTTTCCGAGCCTTTCAGGATCATCCTCCTTTGCAGGGACACGGTATCGTTATTCGATAATTGAACCGGTTCATTTTCTATGAGGGTCGATCCCAGATGGTGATCCAGAATATGTTGCTTGACAATATCTTTGGTTGTGTATGGCATCAGCTCAACTCCATTATCAAAAGATCAACTACGGCATCCGCAGGCCGCAGATTCGATTTAGCAATACGAAAAGATGTCGGACCAACCGAGCCGGGAACAAAGGCTGCAATCGCATTTTTGGGGATGATAATAACTATTGCATTGCTCAGGATCGACGGCAGCTGATTGCCACGATGATCCAGGAGATCCGCAAAGTTCACAACCTGCCCGTTACCACCGGAGTATTGATGGAGGAAGACTATTCTCGACGTTGACGGCGTGATTTCGGTCATCAGCATGTCCGCCTCGATGGCACCATCATCGCCCCAGACACGATAGTCGCGGACATGCCATTTGCGGTTAGATTTCAGATAATCCAGAGTTACGTTCATGATTTTTCCCTCATCCCTCGGAGCCGATCCGAACCAGCGCCAAATCGACGCAACCGGGCGCCGCCATAACCTGCGTGCCGACCGGATTCGATGAGAAGCCGACCGAAACGCGGGCTCTTATCCAGTAAGCGTTATAATTGTTGATAGCCCCGATTTGCCATTCCGATGGAACCGATTCGCCGTCGGTCCACAGGTACACCAGCTTGTCGGCTGAATCGAAATTATAAGCGCCGCTGTCAGGTGTGAAACCTATCCATTGAGTGCCGTCGAAATACTCCCAGACCGCCTGGCCGCCGGCACCCGCGATAGAGAGTATCAGAGTAACGCAGTAAAATGTATCCTTTTTCCCGATATAGAGGCAATCCCCAATACTATCGAGCAATGCGGATGATTCCGAATGAAATACGTCGCCGGAAGATGTGTCCGCCGCAGCTGCCGTCTTATCCTCGAATTTGGTGCTCGCCGAATCATCGTAAACAAGGACTTTATCGAATGTGCCTATAGAGGGAACATAGTCGGCAACCAGAAATGAATCCCCGGATTTTAGAGCATGGCGAAGCTTATAATAATTGCTTCCCAGTAACCCGGCGTAGAATATATTCGGAATATTGTTCACATAGGAGATCTGGGGGGATCGTGATTGCACGGCTTCGACTTCCTGCAATCCGCTCCAGGAATTGCCATCGAACTCTTTGAAATAGATCCTGGCATCGGAGCTAATTGAAAATGCCACTCCCAGCTTTTTTTCGGAACTTACGGCTATATCGAATTCGTCATCGATATAGTCTCCGGTGTGGATAGTATTTTCGCCTTCCCATGATTCCAGTTTCAGATCATAAACCCGATATTTGAGATTCGAGCGCTCGTCGGAGTAAACGACATAAAGCCTCGATGAGATCTGGCTGGCGGAGACATAACAGATATCGTTTGATCCCGGTGAAAGTTGCGTTCCGAGATCGCCGCCCCCGGCTCCCCACGTCTGTCCATCATCATCTGAAAATTTCGACCGCACGTAGTATTTCGAGTCGACCGACGTTTGATGGTTTACGATGAAGCACCAGAGCTTGCCATCGCCATCTTTCAGTATAAAAGGATTGTAATTGTCATCCACACTCAAAACCGTAACGGTGGATCCTGCTGACCAGGCACCCGCTGCAAATGTCAGCTTGACGAATTTTATATCCCTGGAGCCATCGCTATAGACAATGTATATATCACCGGAGGCATCCATGCAGACACTGAAAGGCGAATCAAGCGCATCGGATATTATCTGCTGGGGCGATGACCAGGATTGATGAGGATAATCGGAATATACAAGCGATATGCCGGTGGCCGAGTCCATGTATAGTGCGGCCAGTCTCCCTTTGAATGTACCAGCCGGCACGCGAAACAGTTTTCTCTGGGGCGGCGACCCAGTAGGCCGGGTCGCCGCCGATGTAGCTATCAGTTTGTGCATCGTAAATCCAGATGATCGAAGATCAGGACCATACGGAATCGAGTATCAGCGATGACTCCTTGATGACCTTGGCGTATGCTACCGATTCCGAGATTACCGCTTCTTCGATTTTCTGTTCGATGATCTTGTCATATTCCACCATCAAGGATTGGCCGCTCACCTCTTCAATTGCGAAGCGATTATCGAGACCGATCACGTAATCGGCGGGGACTTCATCACAGCGGATCAATGTTGCGCCCAGCGGCGATGTGATCTCCCCGTTGGTCTGGAAACTGAAGCCGACCAGGGGATCTTTGAATTCCGTCAAAGTCAGTATCGACCTGACTTTATCCTTATGGCATATCAGAACGTTGGACTGGTAGGGGTAGAATTCGTTCCAGAATTTAACAAGATCGTCATAATCGAGCGTACCGGTAACATCGGTGTTTATTACAGTGGCCGGATTCGAATTGCCGTCGCCGTTGATGATTGTATCGACAACCGTCGCTACCTTATCCGATTGCAGCCGATATCCTATATACCATAGCAATACCTTAAACTGCGCCATGCTCCTGTGTCGAAGCGCCTTGTAGGTTACCTTCAGCGTTAGACCATAATCGGGAATTGTTATGGTATTATTCTGCTCGGTTACGTTGACCGACGGTATTTCCGCACCCTCGCCGACCGGCCGGAGCGACATTGCGGGATCGTTAGCGGAATGGTCTATATATATGGGCGAATAACGTGATGTCGAGACGCTGGAGCTGGAGGCCAGCAGCTTCCCCAGTTCGGGCCGCATATTCATCCCCCGCTGGATCTCCCTTTGCATGAATTCCGGCATAAGGGCCGGTGCGCCCCGGTAGAACATCTCAACCGTCACGGGCCTCTTACCTCCCGTCCGGATTCCCCTCAATGCCAGTTGTCTCTCGAAAGCGTCCAGCGATGAACCGGCAGGAGTCGGATCGTATTCCGGCTGCTCCAGCAATTCCGTTAAAGACATTTCCCTGGCCTGTGCTTCGAGATATGTATCACGGTCAACGTCGATCTTCCTGGCCTTCGAGAAATCGACTGGTCTGGTCGAGCCCTTCTCGACGTCAACTGCATCGACAAGAGAGCTTTCCAGATCCGATGATAGCAATTTTTCTATTTCCATCTTTTCTCCTCGCTTATTTTTACCCAAGAATTAATGTTACCTCGGACGTGCCGTTGACATCCACCACCGTTCCGCGCGCCACGTTGCCCCCTGCCGGGTCATCTGATGCCAGCGCCGGAGCCTGTTTCACTGCGCCGCTGCCGTCAACGACCACACGATCTCCCACGGACGGCACCGGTACCGCAGCCACCAGGGTGCAGATACCGCCGATCTGAATAGTGGCTACCCTCTTTCCGACATCAGCATCAGTTAACGATAGATGTATCAACTTACCGATCAACACATCACCGTCGGAACCCGGGCCGACCTCGTAATTGCCCGAGATCGTCACCGCCTTGCCGATATCGACGTCCTTCAAATCATCTTCCCCGGCCGTCTGTTTGATCTTGAAAGTGGCCGTTAGAAAGCCCACGGTTTGTAAGTTTTGATCTCTTACGCTCATCGATTCTCCTTTTTGATTTTTATTTGCAAATCCCTTCTCATATCAGCTCATATTCAGCGGTAATCCTGGACCCGAAAAGAAGGCCTGCACCCGGAGCGCTTGCCTGAGGAGTCGATCCCGCGCTCCATCCCGGGTCTGTGATCCACTTTCTTCTGCGGGCCGCATAGTAATTTCAAATCGACAACCACGGATTCAAGCCCGGCTGAAATCCGATCGAGATCGATCTTCCCCTCGTCAAAAGCGGCGTCGATCTCCGATTTCAATGTTTTGATTTTTTCGATAGTCTTTTCTATTTCCAATTTTCCTCCTCGCTACGTACAGGATTCCTGCCGTTACATATTTTTGTCATGCGGCCAATTCTCATTCGAAAGAAATGTCTCGATGGCTATCAACTTGCCGATAACCTCTCTTTTGAATTCGGATAGATCCTCTTTAGTGGCGAACCTTTCATTGATGATGGCTTCGAGGCGGGAAAGCCTTATATCCATTTCGGCGACGTAACGCTCCTCCGCCTTTCCGGCCAGCTCAACCCTCAATCCCGTGTATGCCGCGAAATACCCGGATATGACCGCTACAATTGTAACTACAAAGGTGATTAAAAATCTGACCAGCGATTCTCTATGATTCATTCTAATCATTTCCAATCAGGCCGATTTGACCAGAAGATGGACTCTTCCATTTTTTATTGCCAGCGCAGCGGCAATCTCCGGGGAATGAGCTATGATTTCAGGCATTGGATCGTCCCTCGATTCTAAGGAAATCACAGCCGCTTCCGACCGGGGAATCTTACTACAGGCAACCGGGAATTCCGTTACATAGCCGCCTTTGCCAATCGTCACGCTTTTGACAGAATGAGCTGATAATTTATCCGTTACATAGGTTCCCCTGACAGACCCCTTGGATACCAGCGATGTTTCTAACACCTGGGTTATCCCTTTATAGATAAAGTGCGTCCCGTTATTGGCGTTTGCGTCATGCGGACAATTCCGTATATCCTGGCCGCAGTCCGAGCATTCAGGCATGGTATAGACGAATGAAATGGAACATTCCTTGAGAATCCCGGAGTCGATCTTGTCAAGTAACTGATCGGAGACACCATCATTTGATTTAGGCCAATAAAAATAGCTTTTCAGCCAGAGTATTTCTCCTTGCTGCTCCAGCTCGGCGTGGAAAGTTCTCGCCAGAGGCGCCGCTGACCTGTCGTGTCCGATCAAAACCGGGGTGTCGATAATGAGTCTGCTGAGGCTGGCCAGATCGTCACGCTTGAATCTCCCGCCATGGGAATTAACAAGATCGTTTAATAGATACATGACCCTGATATTGACATTATCCGGTGCAGCCTTTCGCGGAGGTCTGATATTTTTATTGATCTGATTTACGAGAAAGTCAATCCGTCCGTGCGGATGTTTTACCGAAAGATCGCTTATCAGGATCTCTTTAAGTCTTTCCAATTCTCCTCCTCTTTCAATAATAGCGGCGATTGTAAAGCAAATGCATTTTGAACAGACGTTAGCCGGCCCCGGTTATGCAGGCGCCTTCATGAAGTGAGAAACAGTGCAGAGTATTTCACATAAAGCCGGATGCTCAGATGGTGAACAATCTCTATAAGGTGCTGGTATGCGGGTGATTGTAGAGAACAAATATGCGCGGCCCCGACGGCATATTTATTGCCCTACATATATCATGCACAGGCGTTCTTTTTAATAAATTGAGCGTAATTACTCCCTCCTGACGGCGTCCATACGGTCATACGACCGATCGTATGATCGGACGACCGTATGGCCGAATGTCGCGCCAGTCCGATGGATCCTTGTGATCCGACAGGGGCGAGGCAACTCGTCCCGACGGTGAGCCTGCAAGGGCAAGCCGAAAAAGGCCGGTCTTTCCCTCCCTCCTTGAGGCCGGCCTCTTTTTTTTGGGAGTTCAGGCCAGCGCAAAAAAGCTCTTGACTTCCTCATCTCTTATGTTAACTTTGAGGCTTGGGGTTAACTTATGTTAACTTAAATGCCGATGGTTAACGTGGTAAGTCAATATTTAGATTGACATTGAAAATGAGGCGAAATTGATAAACGAAAAATACATCACAATTCCAAGACTGGCTGAGCTTCTGGGTGTCAGCCGTATCGCCGTTTACAAGCGGGTCAAGAAGGGGGAAATCCCTGCCATAAGGATCGGTCGGATCTATGTTATTACCGATCGGACCGTCAATAGGATTCTGGGCAAGAAATTGACGGAGAAGGGCAAGAGGCGAATTGATGAAGCGGTAAAAAGAACGGTGCGAGAATACGGGGAAGTCCTGAAAAAACTCGGACGTGAATGGTGAGAATTATCACCCTTGAAGAAGTTGAATATGTCGCTTTCAGTCTCGCTGAAGAACTCCTCTCTTTCGATGAGCCCATCCCCCATTTCTCGACACGGTTTCCGAATATTCTTGAAAGCTGCGTTTTGACGCCGTTTCAGGAATTTTCTGGCAAGCGTCTATATCCGACTCTTGTAAGCAGGGCGGCCATTCTATTTTACCTGATGATTAAAAATCACCCGTTTCAGAACGGCAACAAGAGAATCGCCCTAACCACTTTGCTTACTTTTCTTTCCTTCAACGGCAAGTGGCTCAAGGTCGATATCCAGAAATTATTGAATTTCACTGTATGGGTGGCTCAGAGCCCGGCTGAATTCAATAAACAAGTTGTAGCGGCAATAGAGGATTTCATTCGACGGAATCTCATAGGTTTAGAAAAAGTCTACTCTCCTGTTTGATGGTATGTTGTGAATTACGGCTTTTGTCGTTGCGCTTGAAGGAACATGTTACGCCCGCAATCCAGCAGTTCATTCGGAAGCACTTAAAGGACCTATAGACCGCTTTTCCTCACTCCTTGAGGCCGGCCTCTTTTTTTTGAATAGATGTTAATCGTTACCTGGAAAATGAAATTCCCCTGATCAAAACCTCCCCACCGATGATTTCAAAAACGGCGATTCGGCTGAGCGTTCTCTGACCTGCCATAAAGCCAACGCCAGCGCACAAACGCCGTCACCGACGTTCTTATATGATTTATCCATGGCCCTGATTTCATCTATCAAGCTCCATGTCGATCCTCCATCGTCGGGCAGTTCCATATGAGGCCAGACGACATCGCCTGCGAAAAGGGCCCGCTCGAGATTGGCCAGGAGCAGATCACGGTTGCCGCCGCCGAAATTGAAACCGACTGCACCGATATCGTTTAACTCCGCCAGGACAACGTCCCCCAGGCCCGTGGAATCGACAATCGTCACGCCGCCGTATTTTCGGTGTCTTTCCTTTATGGCTTTGATAGTCACCGGCCACTCCCTCTGCATCCGCGCTACCTCGATCATTTTGAACGGTTGCGAGCCGGCGTCGATTGTTATGCCCACGGTGTGCGTTACCTTACGGGCCAGATCCCATCCATGAATATAGAAACCTTTCGGAGTCGGCCCCGCCCACCGCAAGGCACTATCACTTATCAAACAGCGATTAATAACGTGATCCGGGAAAAGGCGACCCTCAAACGATGTGAAGCGGCCATGAAGATGCTGAGCTACCCTTGACTTCGACAGGCCCCGTTTTAGATCGTCCAGATAATTTTTTGCCAGGTGAGGATTGTCAAATGTCGAGCCGCGCATAACGAATCCGCGCTTTTCCTTCTTGATAAGTTCGCATCGTTTATAAAACCAGTTCAAACCATCAGGTGTAGACGAAAAATCCAAAACTCCGTCCCGGTCGGCCAGACGCAGCTTGATAACACCATCCACCACCCATTCCCCGAACGGCTCATAGGCTGCTTCATCGAAATTGATATAATCGAAATCATGCCCCAGCAGGTACTCTCCCCTGTTATGAGTGGAGCGAGCCCAGATCTCCGAGCCGTTTTTGAAAACGATATGAGGAAATGGAGTCTGCCTGATATTTTTCAAAAGAGCCATAAGCGGCCTGGATCTGTTTATCAGGTCCGCCATCTTCGCGAAGATTATCCCCGCCTGATCCTGTGTGATGGAGACATTGGCACAACGATAGTAGCCGTCGATATCGCGGTCGATCGGCCTGATTTGAAAAACGGCACGATGCAAAAGCTTTATGGCCTGTATTTGCGATTTACCCCAGCGGTTCCCCGTAACCAGCGCATTTTCCGAGCCGGTCGAATTCTTCAGCCACCTGGCCTGTCCCGGGTGGGGATTCAGATTCAGAAAAACACGAGCAAAATATACCGGATCCGTTACCGCCTTCCGCCAGCTTCGCTCGGAATCAAGCGGCTCTCCTTTTTTCATAAAGTCCTGTTATAAAAATGATACGATACGATCAGTTCATAATACGCGGAATCGGATCAGTTTGCAGCTCTCCGCTTTTGATCAAAACGCTTGAGTTCATCGGTCCTGATCTCCGCCAGTATTTCCAAGAGAAGTTTTTCGTTTTGAGATTCGTCGGATATCCTATTTTTAATCTCGATAGCCTTGAATGCCGATTCGATTTTCAGGTCGAATTCACCTTCTTTTAGTTTTTCATACACCTTGTCCCGTACCTCGTCGAGAAATTGCAGGTCCGATACCGAACCCGGGCTAACAGACGTAGCCCCTTTTGTCCGGTTCTTATCAGCCGGAGGCTCGACGATTTTGTCTGAATGTTTTTTCATTACAGAATTTATTGCTGAAGGTGTATGGTTGGTGCGATGTCTGGCCAGGGAAAACCTGCTTATTCGCAGGCCGTTCTTTCGCGCCCACTGGATAGTCCTATCAGCCTTCCAGGCGGCGTCTTTTTTCTCGATCTCCGTACGCAGGGGCGATTCGCAGATTGTGCAATCGGAATCGGCCATCTCAATTATCTCCCTCGATACGGAATACGCGGGCGCGGGCCTCTTCCTTGGAAAACAATCCGGCCTCGTATAATTCCAGCACGCGGCGAGCCTCCTCATGATCCGATTGGTATCTCTCGAGAGCGCCGTTTATCCGATCGTTATTAAAATTAACAGAGGCTTTCAGGTTTATGCCTGATAAAGCGAGATGCGTGTTAACGAGCCACTCGAAAAATCGAACCGCCGGTTTCTGAACGGAGATCACCTGTCTTAAGACCAGTTCAAATTTGAATTGCGCCCAGCTCCTGGTGTTTCCAAATGAATATCCCAGCATGAAGGGATCGAGATGAACGCCGGCGCAGACATCCTCCACTACCGCCCGATGCGACAGATACCACGAGTGGGTTGCCGACGTTGCCCCTCCCGACGGTGCCACCGTCTTGATCTCGATATCATCCCAGGTCACAACCGAATCCGAGGGTTTTATCCCGGAGAAAAGGCCGACCGTATCATCGAAATAGCCGTTGGCGCGATCGTGGAAATCATTCTCGGACTCTCCGATCCGGCGCTCCGGTTTCTTGATCAAGACGTGAAGCCGATTATATCCCGCTTTCTCCTGCGATTTCTGCATATCATCCAGAAGCTTCTGCTCCAGCCGGCTGACGAAACCTATGGACTGGAGGATGCTTCTGCCGCGCGGATCGATGGAGTCATCGTCGAGTGGTATATAGATGAAATTGGCGGGATCGAGAAGCCTCTTGCCGTCCGGTGATTCATGATAAATCTTCCAGCCATCGTCGTATTCGAACGTCAATTTTCGAACATCAACCGGCAAAAAGCCGATCAACCGGCCGTCGTTTCCAACCTCGATATTGCCCGCAAATGCTCCATCGACGAATAACGAACTGAAGAAAAGATCGGAGAGCCGATCCAATCCACCGGCTTTATAATAAGGATTCGGTGCCAGGCGAATATTGAGATCATCTATGGCTGAGTTCAGTCTCGTTTTATCGGCCTCGCGGTCGCTGCCGGACGGATTAAATTCCATGGGGCTGGAACAGAGTCGCACCCAGGTCCAGATGGCGCCATTGACAACCGGAATCTGCTCCCGCAGGAATCGATACAGCGTGATACGCTCATAATATCCGTAATCGGCCGGGAAGCTGATCCCGGCATAGTCGTCCTTCAATGATGCCCCCGCCTTCTGCCGGGGACGGCGAGGCTTGATGATTTTGGCTCGCTGGGCCAGATCAGCGCGAGGCCTTTTGCGTGTATTATCCTTTCTTTTTAAAAACGGCAATCCGAACATCGGGGCTCCTTTACGCGGTGCTTTCGCTGATTTCGATTATCCATTGGAAAAGACTCTGGAAAAACAAATGCAGGATGGACAGGTTTGACATCGTTCGGCCTGAAGGACCTTCCCATCATAAAAACCTTTACATATTATGGATTAAAGCCTATATTTATTTCAGGTACAGACGCGATGCATCTGGGGGTGATTTTCTATATGGTTTTATATTTTCTGTTTCCTGGAGTCATGGATAATCCCTGATTGCGGGAGGGTATTATGAGACGAATTATCCTGTATTCAATGATATTGACTATAGCAGCCTGGTTCTCCGCGTCGGCGACTATAATCAACGTGCCGGGTGATTACCCGACTATTCAACAGGGAATCGACGCCAGTTCGGATGGCGACACTGTGCTAGTGCAGCCAGGAACCTATAATGAGGGCGTAGGCCTCGAAGGTCACGGAATAACTGTGGCGTCGATGTTCATATTTACGGGTGATTATTCATATATCGACTCCACAATAATCGATGGGGAAGGATTGCCATGGGGGGGCGTAAGTTTCGATTCAGATGGGTATTATTATTATCAGGATGCTATCATCGGTTTCACCATACAAAATTGTAGCTGGGAATCACCGGCCGCCATCATTTGCTTCCATAATTCGATGCCGCTAATAAGCTACAACATCATAAGAGATAACTCCCGCGGAATCTGGACGGAAATGAGTCACCCCACGATCATCCATAATGTCATCAGTGGAAACTCTGACAGCGGTATCTACTACGGCCTCTACACCGAATCAGAAATATATAATAATGTCATAACAGGTAATTCACTGGGGATTTATATTCTAAATGCTTCGCCCATTATAACTAACACAATATTATGGGGCAACGAGGAAGAAATCTATATCGGAGGCGGTTCGCCGAGTTTCCGGTATTGCGATATCGAGGGGGGCTGGGATGGCGAAGGAAACATTAATGTCGATCCCCTGTTCCGTGATCCCGAAAACGGCGATTTCCATTTAATGGCAGACTCCTGCGGAGATGTATATAACTCACTCTGCATTGACGCAGGAGATCCTGCGATTTTCGATAGCATGCTTGGTTGCGATTGGGGCTTGGGAGAACTGCGAAGTGATATTGGTGCCTATGGCGGAGAGGGTATCCTAACGGGCATCCTTGACGAGAACCATCCCGTCATACCTTCAAGGTTTTTGCTCCATCAAAACTACCCCAATCCTTTCAACGCCGCAACCGTCATAAGATACAGCCTGCCGGAAGACGGTTTCGTTACAATTTCTATGTATAACCTCCTCGGCCAGCGGGTAGCGATTCTATATAGCGGCCATCAACAGGCTGGCTATCATCAAGTGCTGTGGGATGCCGAAGACAATCCTGCGGGAATCTATTTCTATAGGCTCAAGGCCGGCGAATATCAGGAATCGATGAAATGTCTTTTGTTGAAATAAATGTGAACAGGGGGAAGCCATGAAGAGAATATTGCATGTAATTTTGATTGTAATATTTGTATCGCCTCTGGTAATGGCCCAATCAAACGGGATCGTCTTCGAGCCGCTGGATGGCGATGATGACGTCCGTGATGGCATAGTAACCCGCAATCCTACGATGGGCGCCTGCTGTATCGATAACGCCTGCGAATTCACCTCGGAAGAACAGCCATGTCTGGATGCCGGTGGTACCTGGTATGAGGGCGAAACCTGCCCCGAATTCGAATGCCCGATCGATCCATGCTTGGATGCCGTCTGGCATAACGGCTTACCTCCAGCGTATGGCGCCTATGCCAGCCAATGCGACCCGGTCTATCCATTCTCAATCGCAACTGCGGATGATTTCATACTGCCCGGCGAACCCGGCCAGGATCTGATAGAAATAACCGGCGTTGTTGCCTGGTTCTCCCACTGGAACGCTGATCCTCTGGCGACGCCTGCCGACTATGATGGCGTTACCGTCACCATATATAATGATGCCGGCGGCGAACCCGGCGGGCACCCGATTGACGGCGATCCCGATTGTGCCGTTGTAGGTGATTACGTGTTTCACGAATACTATCAACCCGATCAGTTCGATTACTTAGAGGAGTTTATTGGTGTCTGGCGTCTCTCCATCGAGATTCCCGATCTGACTTTGAATTCGGGAATAACTTACTGGCTGTCTATTGAGCCGGTTATGCTGTTTGATCCCTTTGGCCAGTCCGGAAACACACCGACCGACCAGCAAACCGGAAGCCTGCCTGTGCAATATGGTCAGTTTATGGAATGGGGTCCCGTTGGGGATTTTGACATCTCGTTCTGCATCAACGGTGCTCTGCACCCCCCATGCGATTACATCCCCGGTGACTGCGACCACAATGGCGTTCCCCTCGAGCTTGGCGACGTTGTAGCCTTAATCAGCAACTACAGAAATATCCTGCCGCCCTATTACATATGCTATTGCCCGCCTCACGGCGATTATGCCGCCTCGGCTGACCCTAATGGAAACTGCGTTGCCTTCGAGCTTTCCGACGTTGTCGCGGAAATTGACGCATACAGAGGTTTGTATACGGTTTCAGGCTGTGAAGATTGCCCCGGTTCGGACCGGCTTTTGCCCGGTGGCGACGATCAACCGATACTGGCCCCTTTGTTGAAATCAAAAGCCAAGGACAAGACAGAATGACGGGGTTGATATGAAGAAGGCATTCTTACTTACGATAATAGTGTTTTGCCCGCCCTGGCTTGCATTTGCTCAATCTGACGGGATCGTCTTCGAGTTGCTGGATGGCAATAATGACGTCCCTGATGGCATGGTAACCCGCAATCCTACGATGGGCGCTTGCTGTATCGATAACGTATGCGAACTCACCTCGGAAGAGCAGCCATGTCTGGATGCCGGCGGTACCTGGTATGAGGGCGAAACCTGTCCCGAATTCGAATGCCCAATTGATCCATGCGTAGATGCCGTCTGGCATAACGGCTTACCTTCTGCTATTTATGGCTATGCCAGCCAGTGCGCTCCGGACTATCCGTTCCATGCGGTCTGTGCGGATGATTTCATACTGCCCGGTGAACCCGGCCAGTATCTGATAGAGGTGACCGGCGTTAATGCCTGGTTCGACCACTGGGGCGCTGATCCTCTGGCAACGCCTGCCGACTACGAAGCTGTTATCGTTACCGTCTTTAATGATGCCGGCGGCGAACCCGGCGGCTATCCGTGGGACGATCCGGAATGTTCCATGTATGGGGATTATGTGTTCCGCCAATACTATGAACCGGGCCAGTTCACTTACTCAGAGGAGTTTACAGACGTCTGGCGTCTTTCCATCGAGATTACCGATCTGACTTTGAATTCCGGAATGACTTACTGGCTTTCCATTGTGCCGGTTATGCAGTTCGATCCTTTTGGCCAGTCCTATATCACGTGGACAGACCAGCAAACCGGCAGCCTGCCAATGTCGTATGATTATTGGTTTTATGGATGGTATCCTCGGGATTTTGACATCTCGTTCTGCATCAATGGTCTTCTGCACACGCCATGCGATTACATCCCCGGTGATTGCGATGCCAACGGTATACCCCTGGAACTTAGCGACATTATAGCCATGGTCGAAATGTACAGGGGTTCGGCAGTGCCACCATATGAGTGTTTTTGCCCTTCGCATGGAGATAATTTCACTCCCTCGGCCGATCCCAACGGCAACTGCGTGGCCAATGAGCTTGCCGACGTCGTTACGGAGATAGCCGCTTACAGGGGCTTGGATACTGCTTCAGGCTGTGCGGATTGCCCCGGTTCGAACCGGCTATTGTCGGGCGGTGAGGATAAATTTATACCAACTCCCTCTTTGGAATCAAAAGCCAGGGGAAGGAACCTTCCCGAACAGTTTCGCAGTATCCGCGAATAATCATTCTCTTGCATTCTCCATTGAGAAAGCTTAAGATGCCGCATGCCAGATCGCGAAAATGTTGACAGGATTCTTTCATTCTGTATTATAGCCGTCCTGTTCTTTTGCTGTGCCGAGCCCAAAATCGGCGGCGATTGGTCAACATTCAGAGGCGACTATCTGCGAACCGGCGTCAGCGACGATCCCGGGCCGTCCGATAATCCTCAAATAATATGGGAGCTGGATCTCGGATCGAAATCAACGTCATCCCCCATAGCTACCGACGGACGACTATTCATAGGTCATTCAAAAGGGCTTACCTGCGCCAATGCCTACACTGGTGAACTGCTCTGGGAATTCGAGACGGTCAAGAAGGTTTTTTCGACTCCAACATATCGCCATGGCGACGTCTATTTCGGGAGCTGGGATAGAAATCTTTATCGCTTAAACGGCCAGACCGGAAAACCGGTCTGGAATTTCAGAACGGCGGCCGCCATAGACTGCTCCCCGGTGGTAACTGACGAGACTGTCTACGCCGGAAATTTCCTGGGGAGACTATATGCTCTGGACATCGAAAACACATCTATCCGGTGGAAATTCTTCACAGGCAACTGGATAATTGCCTCGCCTGCATTCGATGGCAAAGCCTTATATTTCGGCAGCCGGGATTCAACATTCTACGCGGTCGATTCTGAAAGCGGCCGTGAAATCTGGAGCTTCGATGCCGGCGGAGATATGGGCGGCACGCCTGCAATAGCCGGAGACAAAATATTCTTGGGCAGCAATAACATGAAGATATACTGTTTGAAAAAGGAGAGCGGCGAGAAAATCTGGGAATTCGATACTAATGGGGCCATGTTCAGTTCACCCGCCGTTCGCGACGGTCGCCTGTTCTGCGGCTCCACCGATTCAACTCTATATTGTCTCGACACAACTACCGGTGCGGAAATCTGGTCCTTCGCAACCAATGGCTTCATATATTCTTCTCCCGCTGTCTGCAAGAGCAGAGTATATTTCGGTTGCGCCGATGGATATATTTATGCGCTCGATATAAAGACCGGCGAACTGGGATGGAAATACAATCTCGGCTATCCCGTTACATCATCGCCCATGATCTATGCCGACTTGCTTATCGTCGCCAGCGATATCGGCACCGTCTACGCTTTCAGGTAGAAGCAGGCGATAATATCCGCGACCGTTGGAGATTATCTGCACCTCTGCGCCGCCTTGCTTAAATATTCTCCTGAGCTTGCTTATATATTTCGCCTGGTTGATACCCGGCTCCAGGCTCTCTTTGTATATCCACGGATTCTCCGACAGATTTCCCCACCAGAGTTTTTGCAAATAAGAATATAATTTCGGTTGTAAGAATATTGATTTGCCGCAGATATTTATTTCCTTCAAGAGCTTTCTGGCTTTCCCGGTAAATAAAACTTCAGTCCTTTTCTGAGAGGGTGTCAGTTTATCCGGCGGTGGTCTTCTTTGACTATAATTCTTGAGGCGATTCTGGATTTTCTCAACAATGGTTAATGGTAACATCTCTTTTAAAACCGAATAATCGATATCGTGAAAATCATCGATCGATCTGATCCCCATATTATGGAGCCGTCGTATAAACTCCCTGTTAATATCGAGCGCACTTGCCAACGGCAACATAGCTGCAGTAACGCCATATCTCATCCTAACAGCCAATTGATTCAACTGATCCGCCACTATGCTATGCGATTCGGAGGCCGATCCCTGGCCGCGCAAAACCTTTTCGATTGCCGTCAGTATCCATGATAACGTCTGGGCATCGCGTTTGAGGCCTCCGCTTCCCCTGTTAAAGGCGATCTCTATTTCCCGGGTCGGTCTGCCCGCGATCCATTCCAGCGCGAACAGAAATACCGACAATGATCGCATAACGTATGGCTCCTTATAAGATTTCACCTGCGACGAAATATACTCCGACCGCTCCGATAACCCCTCCGATAGCTCATCGATCCTCTGAAGCAACGCTGGAGCTGAGGCTCCTCCCGGATGGTAGAATCCGCCTGCATCCGACCATTCTCTCAAGCCGAAGGCAAAATAGAGCCACTCTAACGGCTTATCTATTACGCCTCGTTCGAGTGCCTCATTGATCCTGATAATCGATCCCGCCGAGAATCCTGTTACGC
>SDBT01006572.1_pt1 | contig 19259 bp, 18 predicted proteins | sample 2277101 | NCBI WGS metagenome assembly SDBT01 (sample SAMN10404973, study PRJNA504765) | marine sediment metagenome | isolation source: marine sediment core GS10_PC15, 103 cmbsf | place: Arctic Ocean: Southern Knipovich Ridge | collected 2010 | reverse complement strand
ATATTATCTATCTGCACAAATGGAGCTATGCCTTTTATTAGAGAAATTTTATTTTTTAAATCCTCATAATTCTTTGGCAATATGGCTGGAATTACTTCAATCATAATTAATCTAATTTTTTTATTCTTCTTGTATGTCTTTCTTCATTCTCAAATTTTGTAGACAAAAAAAGCTCAGCAGCAAATTTTACTTCATCTTCTGATAAGAATCGTGTGCCAAAAGATAAAATATTTGCATCATTATGTATGCGAGAAAGTTTTACAATTTCAAAAGAATCCACACTTGTTGTACCCTTTATGTCAATTGCTTCTTTGGGTACAGCTTCACTGTAAAAGACAGCAGATCGTGCACCCTTTACTCTATTTGCACACATAGCTTCGCCTTGACCAGAACCACCTAAAATAATTCCAAAACTTCCATTATCTTTTACAACAGCCTCAGCTAAAGGTCTAATAAAGTCAGGATAATCATCATCTACATTATATTTAAAAGCACCCTTATCTATTACTTCATAATCAAGCTCAAGTTCAGTTAAATAAACTTTTAATTTTTCTTTTAATTCATACCCTGTATGGTCTGAACCAATATAAATCTTCATAAAATTATTATAGCATTTTAAAAACAACATAGTATACTCTTAATATGCTTAAATTTTACAAATACCACGGTGCAGGAAATGATTTTATTGTAATAGATGACCGTAAGAAAAAATTTGATATAAAAGATAAAGAGAATATTAAATTCTTATGTCATAGAAGATTTGGTATTGGTGCAGACGGCATTATTTTATTAAGAGAACAAAAAAATTATGATTTTGAAATGGTATTTATGAATAGTGATGGAAGTATGGGCTCTATGTGTGGAAATGGTGGTAGATGTATTGTGCATTTTGCATATAATATTTTAAAAATTCTTAAACTTAAAAAAACAAAATTCATAGCAGTAGATGGAGAACATGAAGCAGAAATTCTAAAAGATAATCAAATAAAACTTAAAATGCAAGACATAAAAAAAGTGGAAAAACGAAATGGTTTAACTTTTTTACATTCTGGCACTACCCCACATCACATTCAGTATGTAGAAAATATAGAAAGTTTTCCTGTATGTAAAGAAGCACAAAAAATACGAGATAAAAATACTGACTTAAATGGAGTAAATGTAAATTATGTAGAATATAAAAATGGAATATTTCATGTTCGTACTTATGAAAGAGGAGTAGAAGATGAAACTTTAGCTTGTGGTACAGGAGCAACATCAGTTGCTATTGCTTCACATCACTTAGATATATTAAAAGAAAATATTTGTCACATTAAACAAAAAGGTGGTGACCTTATAGTAGAATTTGAAAAAGAAAAAGACGGAAAATATAAAAATATTTACCTTACTGGTCCAGCTATGTGTGTATTTGAAGGAGAAATTACTTAAAATAAAATTATGTTATACTATTCAGATGATTTCTAAGAAAAATGTATTCAAAGGTGAAAAAGCTATATTTGATTATCTCACACCCGGAAAAATGGGCCCGACACCAATAATAGAGCTACCGAGTCATTTAAATCCATATCTAAAAGACGGTGTTCATATTTACATAAAACTTGTACAGGCTATACCATTGGCTAATATAAAATCTCTTCCATCTTGGTATATGCTCAAGGCAATGTCTAAAAATGAACTTAAAAAAACTAAAAATCTTGTAGAATATTCATCTGGAAATACTGTTATGTCTTTGGCTATTTTAGCGCATCATTTTGGCATACAAAATATGCATGCAATTATCACTCCTGATGTACCAAAAAATAAACAAAATCTTCTACGATTATTAGGAGCAAATCTTATTATTTCTAAAGGTCCAGCCTCACCAGATGTTCATGGAAAAACAGGTGGTATTTGGGATGCTACTCAAATGGGCAAAAGAAAAGATTGGAAAAATCTTGGTCAGTTTACTAATAAAGAAAGTCCTAAAGCATCTAGTGAAATAATTGGTAAAGAACTTTGGGAACAATTAGGTAAAACAATTAATATTTTATGTACAAGTTTAGGTAGTGGTGGCACAGTTTTAGGTAGTGGTTCTTATCTTAAAAAGAAAATTCCTAACTTATATGTAATAGCTACATCAATAAAAAGAGGTAGCTCAATTCCAGGACCTCGTGGAGAAGATGCAGTAAAAAAACTTGGTTTTCCTTGGGAAAAAGTAACAGATTTAGAACTTCCTATAAAAACAAAAATAGCATTTGAAATGAGCTTAAAACTTATTAGGGAAGGAATTTTTGTTGGACCTTCAACAGGAATGCAGCTTGCAGGAATTTTAGAAGTTCTCAGTAAAATGAAAAAGAAAAAAGAGCTCAAAAAAAATACAAATGCTGTATTAGTTGCAAGTGATACAATCTTTCCTTATATAGAAGATTATTTTTCTGTATTACCTAAAGAATTAAAAAAGAAATAATTTACTTTATCGTATTCCCTGCTTTAATAACATGGTCTACTAAAGTGTAAGTATATCCCATTTCATTATCGTACCAACCTAAAACTTTAACCAAATTACCTCCAACGACACGAGTCATTTTCAAGTCTGCAATAGAACCATAACGACTACCCAGAATATCAGAAGAGACTATTGGTTCTTCTGTAACTGCAAATATCCCTTCCCAGCGCTTTTCACTTGCGGCTTTTTTAAGAATACTATTAACTTCCTCTACTGTTGTATCTTTTTTAGAAATAAAAGTAATATCAGCGATAGATCCAGATATCATTGGTACACGCATGGAAATACCATCAAAAAGTCCATCAAGTTTAGGAAATGCTTTCGTTACAGCAATTGCTGCACCAGTTGATGTTGGAATAATATTATGTCCACCCGCTCGTCCCATACGCATATCATGTTTATTTATACCATCAACGGTCGGTTGACTATTAGTAAGAGCATGAACTGTATTTAAGAGTGCTTTTTCTACCCCAAGACTCTCATCAAGAATTGAAATAAGTGGAGAGACTCCATTTGTAGTACAAGATGCATTTGAAGTAATATCACAAGTACCGAATTTTTCTTCATTAACACCAAGTAAAACTGTTTCCCCTTTTCCTTCACCTTTAGCTGGAGCAGAAATTACAACCCTTTTTGCACCTGCATCTAAATGCATACTTGCTTTATCATAATCATTGAAAAAGCCAGTTGATTCCACAACCACATCCACATCTAAATCTTTCCAAGGAAGCTTATTAGGTTCTTTTTCAGTTAAAACTTTTATTTTTTTACCATCAATTAATAGTTCTTGCCCTTCTATTTTTATATCATGCTCCCATTTCCCATAAGCAGTATCATATTTAAGCAAATAAGCCAAATTTTTTATACTACCTAAGTCATTTACTGCGACTATTTCAATTTCTGATCTATCCCAAGATGTTCTAAGAAATAACCGTCCAATTCTACCAAAACCATTAATAGCTATTTTGATTCTTGTCCCGTTTGATTTTTCACTCATATTTTTTCTATAAATTAAAATTAATAAAAAATTTCTATAATTCCTAAACCACCAGGCTGACTTTTAAAAAAATTCGTTCGGGGTTTTTCATAAATATATTATATCAAAAAAATAAACAAATGTGTTATTATAGAAAAAATGCCTAAAATGAAAGACAAAGAAATACAATTTATACACCTACATACACATAGTCATTATTCTTTACTTGATGGACTTTCTAAGTTAGAAGACTTAGTTGATCTTGCTAAAAAATTTAAAATGCCTGCTTTGGCTATTACTGACCACGGTAATATGTATGGAGCTATTAAGTTTTATAAATTAGCTAAAAAAGCAGGTATTAAGCCAATCATTGGAGTAGAAGCATATGTTGCAGAACGTGGACGCAAAGACAAAGAACCTAATATAGACAATAAAAGATATCACCTCACATTACTTGCTAAAAACATTAAGGGCTATAAGAACTTAATGAGGCTCGTTACTATTTCAAACCTTGAGGGATATTATTATAAACCTCGCGTAGATAAAGAAATATTGAAACAATATTCAGATGGAATAATTGTTTTGTCTGGATGTTTCGGTGGAGAACTTTCACAAGCACTTGTAAATAAAAACAAAGAAAAAGCTGAAAAAATAATAAAAGAATATCAAGAAATTTTTGGTAAAGAAAATTATTTTTTAGAAATTCAAAAACATGAAAAAATGGAAGATGATGAAGAAGTGCGTAATGAGATAATAAAACTTTCTAAAAAATTTAATATACCTCTTGTTGGTACCATAGATTCACATTATCCTTGTTCAGAAGACCATAAGGCTCATGATACATTGCTGGCTATTCAAACTAATAGAGATTTAAAAGATGAAAGTAGATTTTCTTTTGGAGAAGATGATTTTTCTTTTATTGATACTGAAAAAGCCAAAGAACTTTTCAAAGAGATACCAGAAGCTGTAGAAAATACAATGATGATAGCAGATATGTGCAATTTAGAACTAGAGCTAGGTAATTGGGTTTTTCCTGATTTTAAAATTGAAAAAGAGAAAACTTATAATCAAAAATTACGAGAACTTACTTATGCTGGTTTAAAAAATTTAAAGATAAAAGAAAGTCCAGAAATTAAAAAAAGAATAGAGCATGAACTTAAAATTATCACTGATAAAGGATATGCTCCCTATTTTTTGGTAGTAAATGATCTACTAGATCACGCTAAAAAAAGTGGTATTTTAACTACAATTAGAGGTTCTGTTGCTGGATCTATGGTGACATATCTCTTGGGTATTACAAATGTAAATCCTTTAGAATACAAACTTCCTTTTGAAAGATTTTTAAATCCATTCCGTCCATCACCACCAGATATTGATATGGATTTTGCTGATAATCGCCGAGATGAAATGATTGAATATGTAAAAACAAAATACGGAAAAGAAAAAGTAGCTCAAATTGGAACTTTTGGCACAATGATGGCACGCGGTGCAGTACGTGATGTAGCTCGAGCACTTGGTCATCCTTATTTAATGGGTGACAGAATTTCAAAAATGATTCCAATGGGTTCACAAGGAATGCCAATGACAATATACCATGCTATGGAAATAGTATTAGAGCTTAAAGACGCATATAATACAGAAAAGGATACTAAAGAAATTATAGACTTAGCAAAAAAATTAGAGGGTTGTGTTAGGCATATTTCAGTACATGCAGCTGGAGTAGTAATTGCACCGAAAGAACTTACCAAATATATACCCCTTCAATTTGATCCTAAGGGAGGTAAAATAATTACTCAATATGATATGTATAGCTCAGAAGATGCTGGGCTTCTAAAATTTGACTTTTTAGGTATTAGAAATTTGGCAATTTTAAGCGATGCAGTAAGTTTAGTAAAAAAATTCTATAACATAGATATAGATATAGAAAATGTACCACTTAATGATAAAAAAACTTTTGAACTTTTATCAAAGGGTCAAACTGAAGGATTATTTCAATTAAATGGTTCAGGTATGACTAGATATTTGAAAGAATTAAAACCTACTTCAATACATGATATTAATGCAATGGTTGCACTTTATCGTCCAGGACCAATGGAAACAATTCCTGAATATATAAAAAGAAAACATAATCCTGAGCTCGTAAAATATATGGATCCAAGAATGAAAAAATTCTTAGAAGAATCATATGGGCTAATTGTCTATCAAGATGATTTATTATTCTCAGCAATAGAATTAGCTGGCTATAACTGGGAAGAAGCTGATAAGTTTAGAAAAGCTGTGGGTAAAAAAATACCAGCTGAAATGGCAGCACAAAGAGAAAAATTTACTAAGGGTATTATAGAGAATGGTCAAACTCCCGAGTTTGCAGAAAAACTTTGGAAACTTTTTGAACCTTTTCAAGCTTATGGTTTCAACAAGGCTCACGCAGCCTCATATGGTAAGGTGGCATATCAAACTGCTTATATGAAAGCAAATTATCCTGTAGAGTATATGGCAGCTATTTTAACCGCTGAGTCTGGTGATGTAGAAAAAATTTCAGAAATAATTAAAGAATGTAAGAATATGAAAATACCTGTTCTTCCTCCTAATATTAATGAAAGTTTCGGAGGATTTACTTGTTTATCAAAAAAACAAAATATAAATATAGATAATAAAAACAAAAGTGCAAAAATTAGATTTGGTTTATATACTATTAAAAATTTAGGTGTTGATATTGCTGATGCTATTATTGCTGAACGTAAAACTAATGGAAAATTTAAATCTATTATAGATTTTCTAGATAGAATTAAACATAAAAATTTAAATAAAAAATCGATGGAAGCATTTATTAAATCTGGGTGTATGGATGAATGGAATGATCGTGGAATATTTTTAGCAAATTTAGAAACAATGCTTGAATATAATCATCAAAATTCCAAACAAAATAAAAATCAAGTTTCTCTTTTTGGCGGACTAAGTAAAATAAAAATGCCAGAATTTAAAATGAAAGATGCTCCCGAAGCAAATCAAACAGAAAAATTACTTTGGGAAAAAGAATTATTGGGGCTTTATATTTCTGGTCATCCACTTGATCGTTTATCTAAAAAATTATTAAGTAGAGATATAAATATTAAAAAAATACAAGAAGAAATGGGTAATGGTATGCCTGTTACAATTGCTGGAATAATAGAAAGTGCTAGACAAGTAGTAACTAAAAATAATGAACGAATGGCATTTTTGAAAATTGCTGATTTCTCTGGCTCTATAGAAGCTGTGACATTTCCTTCTGTTTATAGAGAAAATATTGATATATTAGTTGCTGAAAAATGTATTGCTTTTTCTGGTAAGGTATCTAAAAGGAATGGAGAAAAAAGCATCATTATAGAAGCATTGAAAGAAGTCTAAACTTATGAATTATAAAGAGACATGGCTTTGTCCTTACTCTCAGAAACAATAATTTCAAGTATTTTTTCTATTTTCTTAGATAATTTCTTTATAGTTTCTAATTCAGACTTTTTAAAATTTCCAAGTAAAAATTTAAGTACTGCCTTCTCTCCTTTTGGTTTTCTTATTTTACCTGATGGTGTAACTGGTGCTATACCAACTCTAATTCTTAAAAATTCTTTTGATTTTAATTTTTTAATAATTGATTTTAACCCATTATGTCCTCCTGAATTTTTATTAAAAGATATTTTTATTTTACCTATTGGTAAATCAATATCATCATAAATTAGAACAAGGTCTTTTAATTTCTTTTTAGTTTTTATAAGTGAAGCCACGGCAGTTCCAGAATTATTCATAAAGGCATTTAATGTAACAAAATTTATTTTTTTATCTTTCATTTTTTTCTCTACCATGCTAACTAAAATTCGTCCAACATTATGTCTTGAATGTTCATATTCTGTTCCAGGATTTCCTAAACCAACTATAATTTTCATAAATAAATAATACACTTGAAAATGTTCTAAAGCAAATTTATATTAGAAAACAATTTTTTACCATATGTCAATAATTTTTTATGTTATATTGTTTAAATACATGGAAAAAGAAAATAATAAAGAAAACTTATGGGAACTTGTTCGTTTTGCTGTCATTGTCATTGCAATAGTTATTCCTATACGTATTTTTATTGCTCAGCCATTCATTGTTTCTGGGTCTTCAATGTACCCTACATTTAATAATGGAGACTACTTAATAGTTGACGAAATATCTTATAGGTTTAAAAATCCTGAAAGATTTGATGTAATAATTTTTCGATATCCAGATAATAATAAGAAATATTTAATTAAAAGAGTAATTGGATTACCAAATGAAACAATTGATATAAAGGGAAATATTGTAACCATGATAAATAAAGAATATCCAAATGGATTAATACTTGAGCAACCTTATGTAAAAAATATATCTAAAGATAATCAACGTCTGGAATTAAAAGAAAATGAATACTTTGTATTGGGAGATAATAGGTCTGCTAGCTCTGACTCTAGGTATTGGGGTGCAGTAACAGAAAATTTAATTATAGGAAAAGCACTTTTACGACTTTTACCAATTAATAGTATAGATTTATTACCAGGTCATTATCAACAATTAGAATATTAGTAGTAAAATAAATTTACTATAGAAAAATATAAGTACTTGTCCCGTTATAAATTCAACAAAGGGGACATAAGAAGTAATTATTATTAATTAAAATTTATAATGGGATGAAAAAGAAAAAGGAAATAAAAAAGAAAAAGAGGAAAAAGAAGCAAGAGCCAATTTCACCAAAAGGAATGAGGGATATAATGAATGAGGAATATTATAATTTCCAAGGATTTTTTGAAAAAGCACAGGAGGTTGCAATGTATTATGGTTTTAATCCAATTGAAACTCCAATACTAGAAAATGAAGATGTTTTTACTTCAGGAATTGGTGAAGGTACGGACATTATTGATAAAGAAATGTATAAACTCAAAACAAAGGGTGGGCATCATTTAGCTATGAGACCTGAGCATACTGCTCCACTTATGCGTGCATATATTGAAAATGGAATGCAAAATATGCCTCAACCAGTAATGTTTTATCAATATGGGCCTGTTTTTAGACATGATAAACCACAGCGTGGACGCTATAGACAATTTTGGCAATTTGATTTAGATGCCCTTGGGTCTGATAAAAGTATTTTAGATGCACTTGTAATTAAGGCTAGTATGAGCATTCTAGAAGAAGCTGGAGCACAAAATCTTTCTATTGACATAAATTCAATTGGCGACCAAGAATGTAGAAGTATTTATATTAAAGAATTAGTAAGTTATTATAGAAAAAATATTAATAATCTATCCGCTGTTGATCGAGATAGATTAAAAATTAATCCACTTCGTATTTTAGATTCTAAAGACGAAAAAACAAAAGTTGTAAATGAAGATGCACCAGACGCGATATCATTTCTTTGCACTTCTTGTAAAAAACATTTTAAAGAAGTACTTGAATACTTAGAGGAAATGAATATAGATTATAATATTAATAAAAATTTAGTACGTGGACTTTCTTATTACACACGCACTGTTTTTGAAATTTATACTGAAAATAAAGAAGAAAAAGGGAAAGATTTATTATCAGTACAGGTTGCTTCTGGAGGCCGATATGATTATCTAGCAAATCAAATCGGAGGGAAAAAAGATGTACCAGCAGTTGGTATTTCAATCGGAGTAGATAGAGTTGTATCTTCATCTTGGTATAAAAAACTTTCTCCACGAATCTTAAAAAAACCAAAAATATATTTCATTCAATTAGGGGCTGAGGCGAAATTAAAAAGTCTAAACATTATTGATATATTACGAAAAGCACACATACCAATAGCACAAGCATTATCAAAAGACAGCTTAAGTTCACAACTTGCTATTGCAGAAAAACTAAAAATACCTTATGCACTTATTTTTGGAGTAAAAGAAGCACTTGATAATTCAGTAATTGTTCGTGATATGTCTAATCGGTCTCAAGAAACGGTAAAACTAGATAAATTACTTAAACATTTAAAAGAATTAAAATAAATTGTACATAGTATAGTTTGGTAAAATAAATGAAAAAAATTCTCCAAAGTCATGAAAAAGTTTTACGAAAAATTTCTAAAAAGGTAATACTTAAAGAAATTAAAACTCCTAAAATACAGAAAATACTAAAAAAAATGTCAGCATCATTAAAAAATGAATATGATGGTGTAGCAATAGCTGCTCCACAAATTGGATATTCACTTAGGATATTTATTGTTTCTGGAAAAGTATTAAATGAAAATTTGATGAAAAATATAGAAGAAAAATTATTAAATCAAAATAATTTGGTTACAGAGAAAGAAATTAAAAAAGAAGAAGAGGTAAAAGATTTAGTTTTTATAAATCCTAAAATTTCAAAACTTTCTCGAGAAAAAAACTGGACATCAGAAGGATGTTTGTCAGTTAGATGGCTTTACGGTCAAACCAAAAGATCAAAAAAAGTATTAATTACAGCTTATGATGAAAAAGGAAAGAAATTTTCAAGAGGTGCATCTGGATTGTTGGCACAAATTTTTCAACATGAAACTGATCATTTAGATGGCATACTTTTTATTGACCATGCTAAAGAAATTAGAGAAGAACTACCTACGCAAAATCAAACTAAAATATAATGAAAAATAAAAATTTAAATTTCATATTTTGGGGTACACCAGATGTAGCTGAAGAAACACTTAATATACTAAAGCAAAATGGTTTTATCCCATCTGTTATTATTACTTCTCCTGATAAAAAACAGGGACGTAAAATGCTTATGACTTCCCCTCCCGTTAAAGTTTGGGCAATAGAAAACAATATTCCATATATTCAACCAGAGAACTTAGATGAAGAATTTATTTCAAAACTTTCAACCTTGAGTTTGGAACTTTTTGTTGTTATTGCTTATGGAAAAATAATTCCAAAAATAATATTAGAAATGCCAAAACTTGGTTCCATAAATATACATTATTCATTATTACCAAAATATCGTGGAGCTTCACCCGTTGAATCTGCAATTTTAAATGGTGATAGTGAGACGGGAGTCACTATTCAAAAAATGATATATAAAATGGATGCTGGAGATATTTTAGCTCAAGAAAAAACAAATATTTCAGAAAATGAAAAAGCACCAGAATTACGTAAAAGATTAATAAAATTAGGTGGAGAACTTTTAGTAAAAATTTTACCAGATTTTATTGAGGATAAAATTACCCATATTGCTCAAGATGAAGCCTTAATTACATCTTGTAAAAAAATTAAAAAAGAAGATGGTTTAATAGATTTAAATGATAATGCAATAAAAAATTACAATAAATTTCGTGCTTATGCTCACTGGCCTAGAACTTTCTTTTTTAAAGACAATAAAAGAATAGTAATTACTGAAGCAAGACTAGAAGATAAAAAATTTGTTATAGAAAAAATAATACCTGAAGGCAAAAAAGAAATAGATTATAAAAATCTATAAAACCATTAAAATAAGGGTATTTTAGATAAACGGCTCACTCTCTGAGCCGTTTATAAACTCATTTACAGTATTTAATTATTAAATTAGTATTTCGAGGTAAATGGATTTCTCTTTGACAAACCCTTCATCATCTTTTTTACACTGGCAGCTCCACGCTTAAACAAGGTCTGTTCACGATCTTTATTTTTACTTATTTCATAAAACAAATTGTCTTTGATAGTATCAATAGCTTCATATAAATCTTCTTTGTCAGTACTTGAATAAAATTCTTTTCCATCAAGTTTTATAAGACAATTTGCGTGAAAAATATCACCTGATTTGTGATGATGGGTAGATTTACCTACTTCAAAATTAACCATTATCTTACCCTGCTTTTTTTCAATATTAGAAAGTAATTTTTCTAAATTAGTAATTCTCTTTGAGACATAATCATGAATAGCAGGAGTTAAAGTTATATTTTTACCTTGTAAATTAATTTGCATTTTATTATGTTAAATTAATAATTAATTCTTATTTAGAATATCCCATTAGTTGAATTTAAAATAAGACAAGTATTTATATTATAACACAGTATCCTCTTCCATTTCTTGTCCCTTTTTAGTAAGAATTTTCTTAAACCAAATCTGAATTATAATAATAATTAATAGAATAAGAAGAAGAAAGCCTATACCAGCATAAATATTTTCTAAAATATTTGAAATATAAGTAAAACCAAGCCCAGAAAGAAAACCAATAGGAATAATTACTGAAAACCACATAAAAATTGCTAATAAGTCATAAGCCATAAAATTTTTAAAAGCTATATTTGTTTTACTAAGATAAAAAATAAATACTACACGAGTACCAATAATAAATTTTGCAAAAAGAAGAGCAAGTCCATGATGTCCCCTGCTCATTTTATGAATTGCTTTAATAATAATTGAAACTGTATTAGTGGCATAACGATGATCTGTTATCTTTGAAATTAATTTAGTTCTACCTAGAAAAAACCATAATGAATCTGAACAAATAACTGCGACAAAAGCAATAATTAAAAATGGAGGAAATGGAAAAATCTTTTGTGCTGCCAGAAAAGCAAAAAAAATCATGGCCACTTCTCCTCCAAAAGCCGCTCCAAAAAAAATTACAAGATATTGCAATACTGGATAATGAATAATAAAAGCTCGCAACCATTCCATGGAATCAATCATATAATCATATATTTCACATTACTTTAAAATAAGAGTATACCTTCTTAAATAAATCTAAAATTAAAATTTCATTCTCTATAAGAATATTATACCTATTTTAAACCCAAAAAGACAAGGCTTTTAAGCTAATTTGCCTTCTTTGTAGAAATATGCAATAATCAACAAATGAATTTAGTAGCACAAATTCTGCCCTATGTGCAGATTGTTCTATCAGTAATATTGGTTCTAGCTATCCTCCTTCAGCAATCAAGTGCAGGAGTAGGTGGAGCATTGGGAGGGAGTGATGGTGGAAGCTTTCATCATACTCGCAGAGGTTTTGAAAAGTTCCTTTTTTTCTTATCTATAATTTGTGGAATTCTTTTTGCTTTATCAGCTTTGTTAGCCATAATAATACAAGCAAATAGTTAATAATAGAAAACTGGAATTATACTTCTTATATGGAAAATTTCTTTAGTCGTATACGCAATTTTATATTGCCAAAAAAATTACAAATAAACTTAATTCTCTCATCATTCTCTAAAAAAGAATGGATTGTTTTTGGTACCTTGGCAACAGTCTGTGTATTAAGTGGCTTACTTATACTAGAAAATATTAATAAATCATTTATGGTAAATGTCCCAATGCGTGGAGGACAAATATCTGAAGGCATCTTAGGTTCTCCTCGTTTTATAAATCCAATATTAGCTTTTTCTGATACTGATCGAGATTTAGTATCTCTAATTTATTCTGGACTAATGAGAAAAGATTCAAAAGGAAACTTAATTCCAGATTTAGCAGAAGAATATGAGGTTTCAGAAAATGGACTAACTTATACTTTTACTTTAAAAAACAATTTATGTTTTCATAATTGAAAACCATTAACTATAGATGATATTATTTTTACAATTGAAAAAATTAAAGACCCTATAATAAAAAGTCCACATAAAATAAATTTTGACGGAATAATTTTAGAAAAAATAGATGAAAAAAATATTGTTTTTACTTTAAAGCAACCTTATGCATCATTTTTAGAAAATATGACACTGGGTATTATGCCAAAAGATATATGGGATAAATTACCTATTGAATTAAATGAAGCAAATACTAATCCAATTGGCTCAGGACCCTACATGATTTCAAAAGTAAATAAAGAATCCTCAGGTATCATAGATTATTATGAATTAATTAGTTTTAAAGAATTTGCTCTAGGTACTCCATATATAAAAAAGGTTAATTTATATTTTTATATAAATGAGAATGAATTAATGCAAGCATTAAGAAATAAAATGATTAATCAAATTAGTTCCATTATGCCAGAAAATGCAGAAATTCTAAAAGAAGAGGGTTATGAAATAGAATCTTCTGTTCTTCCAAGGGTTTTCGGGCTTTTCTTTAATCAGAATCAAAATCAAATATTTACAAATAAGGTAGTAATTAAAGCGATAAATGACATAATAGATAAAGATAAGATAGTTCGTAGTATATTAAATGGATATGGTATTGCTATTAATGATCCAATACCACCAAATATGACAGCATACCAAAAATTAAATAATGAAAATAATATTTCTCGTGAAGAGATTTTAGAAAAGGTACAAAATAATTTAGCAAAAGATGGTTGGAAAATAGGTGAAAGTGGTTTTTTAGAAAAAACAATTACAGAGAAAAAAAAGAAAACAAATATGATATTAGAATTCTCTATCTCAACTGGCAATGCTCCAGAGCTTGCAAAATCAGCAGAACTAATTAAAGAGAATTTATCTGCCCTTGGTATGAGGATTGATATAAAAACTTTTGAAGTCGGTAATTTAAATCAAAGTGTTATTCGTCCGAGAAAATATGATGCTTTGTTTTTTGGACAAATTATAAATAATAAATCAGACTTATTTGCATTTTGGCACTCCTCTCAAAGAAAAGATCCAGGACTTAATGTAGCGATGTATACTAATACTAAAATAGATAAAATATTAGAAGAAGCTTTTGTCACGATAGATGAACAAGAAAGAATAAAAAAATATGCTCAATTTGAAGATGAAATAAAAAAAGATATGCCAGCAGTATTTTTATATAGTCCAAATTTTATATATGTAATTTCAAAAAATTTAAAAGGTCTAGAAATGGATAATATCACTTCACCATCAGATCGTTTTTCTAATATACATTCATGGTATGTTAAAACTGACAATGTATGGAAAATTTTTGCTCCAACTCTAAATTAAATTATACAGATTGAGAATTTTAATCCTCTTGAATATCAAGAAAAAATAAAATTTTATTAAATAAATAATAAAAAGATAAGTCCCGTTAGAAACCGCGATTGCAATTTAAAAATAAATAAAGATATGAAATTAAATATATTAAAAATTATTAACATAAAATATCAGGTACGCGACCTATCTGCGTAGACAGGGTTGATCGCGACCTGCTTCTAAGCGAGATGAATAAAAAAAATAGAATATCTTTCAGTTCTCTTAGTATTGAAGAAACAGAAGATACCAGAATAAAAAAGAAAGCAGAAGTTAAAAAACCTGCCCGAAATACTTCGCGTAGTGTTGCAGGTGGAGAAAACAAAATTCCCAATAAAAAGAGACAGACCAAAAGCTCGTCTTATCAATATTCTAAAAAACGATACGGAAAACCAAATCGTCAAAATCATTCATTTAATGGAAACAGTCAATTAAAAAATGGTGGTGAAAAAATTCCTCCACCTAAAAAGGGAGTAATTCGTATTATACCGCTTGGTGGTGTAGAAGAAATTGGAAAAAATATGACAGCCATTGAAATTGGTAACGATATTATAGTTATTGATGCTGGTATGCATTTTTCTAATGAAGAAACCCCCGGAGTAGATTATGTAATTCCGAATACTACCTATCTAGAAGAACGTAAAGATAAAATACGTGCTTTATTTATCACTCATGGACACTTAGACCATATAGGGGGCGTACCATTAGTATTATCGCGTATTGGCAATCCACCAGTATATTCTAGAAATTTATCTATTCTAATGATGAGAAAGCGCCAAGCGGAATTTCCACACCTACCACCAGTAAAAGAAAATATAGTTGAAAAAGATAATGTTATAAAATGTGGAAATATTAAAGTTAGATTTTTTGGTGTAACTCATACAATTCCAGATTCTCTGGGACTCATTATAGAAACTCCACATGGTTGGATTGTAACTCCAGGAGATTATAAACTTGACCAAGTAGACGGAATAGTAAGCAAAGAAGAGGAGAAAGAATATTCAATTTTTGATAAAGCGAAAGTATTATTGTTATTAACTGATTCCACAAATGTTGAAAATGAAGGATATGCTTTACCTGAAATAAAAGTACACCAGGGACTTGAAAATTTAATAAAAAAAATAAGTGGACGACTAATTATTGCAGCTTTCGCCTCACATATTACACGTCTCGCATTTGTAGTAAAAACTGCTGAAAGTTTAGGTAAAAAAATAGCCTTAGAAGGACGGTCAATGAAAACCAATATTGAAGTAGCAATAGAAGCTGGATATTTCAAACCCAAAAAGAATACCCTAATACCAATTGGAGAAGCAGACTCTTATCCCCCAAATAAAGTTGTAATCTTAATGACTGGAGCACAGGGAGAAGAATTTTCTGCACTAAATCGTGCAGCAAATAAATCACATACAAAATTTTCTCTTCATAAAGGAGATACTATAATTTTATCTGCCTCTATTGTTCCAGGTAATGAACGCCAAGTACAAAAAATGAAAGACGGTCTTGCTCGACAAGGGGTGCGAATTATTAGCTATCGCACGGCTGGTGAGGAATTTGTACATGCTACTGGACACGGCAATAAAGAAGATATAAAATGGCTTCACAAAAAAGTTCATCCAAAATTCTTTATCCCTATTCATGGACATCATTATCATTTACAACTACATAAAGAATTAGCAATAGAATTGGGTATGTCAGAAGAAAATATTGTTGTTCCAGATAATGGTTCAATTATTGAAATATCATCTAATGGAGAAAAAATAGTAAGGCGTAAGGAAAAAGCTCCTTCAGGACTTATGATGGTAGATGGTGCATCTGTGGGTGATGCACAAGATGTAGTTATTCGTGACCGTATGATGCTTGCTAAAGACGGTATGTTTATTATTATTGCCTTAATAGAAGAAAAAACTGGAAAATTAAAAAAATCACCAGATCTCATTTCTCGTGGTTTTGTATATTTAAAAGAAAATCAAGAATTATTACGCCAAGTACGTATAATGATTAAAAAAACAATAGAAGACGAAACACAAAAAATAAATATTGACCATTTTGACAATATTAAAGCAAGTTTGGGTGAAAATATCTCAAAATTCTTATATCAGAAGACAGGCAAAAGACCATTGATTATTCCAGTAATATTAAGTGTTTAAAAAAAATAATGAAACATAATAGAAAAATAATATATTTAGTGGGTTTCTTATTTTCCGTACCAATAGCTCTTACGGCTTATATAAATTCAAGTTTTCTTTCTACTTTTGTTAATAAAGAATTAATAGGAATTATTTATGCTATGGGATCTACGGGCTCAATATTAGCGCTCTTAATTGCTCCTCATATATTCAAAAAAATAGGTGGATATAAATTCCTACTTCTTATAGCCCTTTTTGAAGTTTCATCCCTCTTTGCACTTTCTATGGTGAAACATGCATGGAGTGCAATTATGGTATTTATTCTTTTCTTTACTCTTAATACTTTAGTAATTTTTTCACTAGATGAACTCTTAGAAATATTTTCAAAAGATGCTACAACTGGAAAAATTAGAGGAACATATCTTGCAATATGTAGTTCGGCTTGGATAATAGCTCAGTTAGTATCTGGTACAATTTTAGGAGAATTTAATTTTAGAACAATGTATCTTATTAGCTTCTCAATAATGACATTATTTTTATTAGTATCTTTTTTTAATCTTAAAAATATACCAGATCCAAAATATGACGAAATAAAAACTATAAAATATATAAAAGAATTTTTCAAAAATAAAAATCTATTGCACGCATACAGTATGAGTTTCTTATTGCAATTTTTTTATTGTTGGATGGTTATTTATACACCAATATATTTATCTATTCATTTAGGTTTTGCTTGGAAAGAAATAGGTATGATATTCGCCATCATGCTTTTACCTTTTTTAATTATTCCATTTCCTTTAGGAAGATATGGAGATAAAATTGGCGAAAGAACAATGTTAATGTTTGGATTTACAATAGCTTCACTTGCAACATTATCACTTTTCTTTATTCAAAAACACAGCATTTTTATATGGGCTCTAATGTTATTTACCACTCGTATTGGTGCTTCAAGTATTGAAGTAATGTGTGATGCTTATTTTTTCAAGCATATAAAAGCAAAAAGTGAGCAATTTGTGGGAGTCTATCGTAGTGCAGCTCCTGTTGCTTATATTATTGGTCCCCTAGTTGCATCTATTGTTTTTATTTTTATTCCCTCTTTCAATTTTATATATATAATTTTAGGAACATTAATGTTGTCTGGAATATATATTGCCTCAACTATAAAGAAAAGCGATATCTAGTTTTCATCAAAAACCTCCAAGGTGGCTCTAATAGTTTTCTCTACTTCCTTACGTAAAATAGTTAAAGTAATAGTTTGTCCTACTTTTTTCTGCCGAATAACTGAAGCTAGGCTATTTTCTATACTAATTTTAATTCTGTCAACCTCAAGGATAATATCGCCCTCTATAATACCGGCTCTTTCTGCAGGAGACCCTGGAAGAACTGCGGGTTCACTTGAACCTGATCCAGCTTTCACTAATACACCATAATCTACACTCAAACTATTAGCTTCTTGCATTTCAGAATTTATTGCAAGATAGCGTACTCCTAAATAAGGTCTGATAATTTTACCAACAGCTTTAACTGATTCAATTGCTCCCTTAATACTATTAATAGGTAAAGCAAAACCAACCCCCTGAGAACCTTGAACGACGGCTACATTTACACCTATCACCCTTCCAGAAAGATCAAGTAATGGTCCACCAGAATTTCCAGGATTAATAGCTGCATCTGTTTGAATTACATGGTCAAGTAATTCTGCTTTACCAAATGAACTTCCGGCTGTTACAGAACGAGAAAGACCTGAAACTACACCCACAGAAACTGTATTTTTAAATTCCCCTAATGCATTTCCTATAACTATCACAGTCTGTCCAGCTAATAATGAATCTGAATTACCCAAAGATAAGTATGGGAAATTGTTTCCTTCAATTTTTATAAGTGCAATATCTAATACTGGATCACGAGCAACTACTTTTGCTTCATGTCTTTTTCCATCATTAGTAAATACTGTATAAATAGCATCAGTTGCTTCAACTACATGCTTATTGGTAACAATTAATCCATCACTTGAAACAAAAAATCCAGAACCACCACCAATTCGTTTTATCTCAGTTCCATTTTGCCTATATTGAGGAGTAAGGTCAAAGGGAATATTAGGGAAAATATTTCCAAAAATATTTTGTGGTTGATTTGGATCAATATAAACTTCATATGTCGGTACTTCTTTAGAAATGATAATAGACACAACTGCTGATTTTGTTTTTTTAACAGCATTTACTATAAAATATTCTTGAGTAAAAATAGATTGTTTTTCTATAATTTTCTCAGTAATAGTTTTTGTATTATCAGTTTTGTCAGTATCTAAGTTTTGTGATGAAATTAAATATTCTTTAGCAAAATATCCAAAAATATCTGTGCGAAAATAAAAAACAATGCCCGCAACAATAATTAGAAATATAATAAAAGATATAAAGCTAATTAGAAAAATAGCGATGGTGTTTTTTTTCATAAATTTTTGAATATTAAAATCTTTCATATTGTTTAACTAATCTATAATATAAAATTATACTTTTTTTCTTTTATTAAGCAACTTATTCTTAAAAACTTTTTCTTTATAAGGCTTAAGTCGAACTATCTTTGGAGAAAAACCCTTATTTTGTAAGTCTTTTTCTAGATTTTTTACATAAAATTTTTGATCATAACCAAGAGCAATGATATCTGGAGCCTCTTTTGTAATATGAAGTATGTGATTATTCATTCCTGCTAAAATTACTTTATTAACTAAAGTACATTTTTTAACCAAGGCTATTCTTTTTATTTCATTAAAAAACGGAGTATTTTTTTTAATAATTTTTACATTTTTATCTC
>SDBT01006571.1_pt1 | contig 19259 bp, 32 predicted proteins | sample 2277101 | NCBI WGS metagenome assembly SDBT01 (sample SAMN10404973, study PRJNA504765) | marine sediment metagenome | isolation source: marine sediment core GS10_PC15, 103 cmbsf | place: Arctic Ocean: Southern Knipovich Ridge | collected 2010 | reverse complement strand
CATTCTTTGCCATACTCCAACTAAAATAGCTAGAACACCCAAGATAAGAACAATAGCAGCAACTAATAGCACCGTTGGAATCTTACTAGAAACCTCATCAACTCCGGCAGTAAAGTTAGCAGCAAGATTATCTGCAGAAGCTTTTTCTGCACTACCATCTGCCAATAAACCTGCACCTGTTAAGGTTGAAACAATCACAAAAGCAATTATAACTCCAATAACTAGAGATGCAACACCAAAGATTAGGCCAGTAATTAAACCACCAGTCTGAGCTTTTTTGTTATTAAACATTTTTTTTAAAACCCCCTTTCAGTATGATCACGCCCTCATTTATTTTAGAAATATTATTCATATAAATTATAGGAGTTACCCCTTTTTAGTTCTAGTGTTACAATGTTACAATTAAACTTCACTTATTTTTCTATCTAAGAAAAACCATAGGCCACATAGAATATTCAGAGAAACCACTATTACCAACCAATCTAATCTAATAAATCCGGCACTAACTGAAAATAATAATGCAGGAAGTAGTGTTGCCATTGATCCAATTATGGCCCAGGCTGAATAATCTGCTGTTCCGGTTTTTGCCTTTTGCCTTGCAATCCCCCCTAAAAAAACTACTGCAAAAACAAAGAATAATATTAAAGGAGTGAAGGCAGGAAAAACTTCCATAGTCTGAACTAGAATTTCATCTGAACCTAATGTTCCATTTGGTAGATTGTATAAATATTCTCCTGGCATTATGGATTTCCTCTTAAAGTTTTATATAAATATAATCCAAACAAGAATAATATTGCTGCACCAAAGATTGTAAAGAAAATCCCAAATTGAGAACCATCTCCGAATATTTTCTTTCTAGGAATAGATATAATATTCTTCCCAATTCCAACAACATCCTTAACACTAACTGCAAAAGGCCCTGCAGATTGAATAACATCACTTCCTGGCTCTACGGTAGTATCTATTATTGAAGCATAAGTTCCTTCGCTTGCAGATTTAACAGAAGACAAATCGGTTCTAGTGTCAGAATAAAATGTGCTTATTTCTGGATCATCCGTTATACTCACGGCAGCATTATTATCATTTGCAAAATTAACTGCAAACCCAATTATTGCAACAGAAAATAATGCTGCAAATATTAAAGAAATTGTTAAAGATATTTGGCTTCCCATTTTATGATCTCCTTGCAGCTTTTATTATAACCAAAATTACTGCAATTAAAAAGAATAAAATTGTTGCTGTTGCTCCAATAAATCCTGTATTGTTTACTAAATTAATTGAAAATACTAATACTAATCCTACAAATAACCATACTGCAGTTACAACCGGATTATCTGAAACTGCAACACCGATAAGGGTTAAAATTACTAATACAGAAAGTGTTATTAATATCACTCCAAAAATATCTGAGGCATCCTGGTTTAATTTAATATTTCCTTTTCCTTGCTCTATACTATTTTTAAAAACTTTTGCCATCACTGTTGCATTACCAAAACTTGAAGGAACAATACAAGTTAATGTTCCTGCAGAAGAGGTTATGGTGTCTGAACAAACGGCAGTTCCAAGGGTATCTTCTCTAATTACTATTAATTCAACTGCAGAAGGTTCTCCACTAGGGATGGTGAATTGACTAGAAACTATTCTAGTAGTTTGATTATATCCTAAAGTAAAATTAAAATCATCCCCTTCCTCATAATTGGGAATAGTTATTTCAGATTGGAAAGCATTAAAATCTATTTCACATTCACTAACTAATGGGGTTTGGCATATGGCCCTTACATTTGTAAAAGTAAAAACTAAAGCTCCCAAACTATCAAATATATTAAAATTATAAATAACATCATTAAGTTCTAAGGATGCAGAAGTAACACCGGCTTCATCTGTTTTGGGAATCTCAGTTATAAAAAATGTTCCATTTTCAATATATTTTCTTTCTATTCTAATTAATGCACCCTCTAAAGGTAAAAAATTAGTATCTCTAACCATCAATCTAAACTTCTGAGTGTTATCATTATCTAAATCATAGAGAGTTATATTCTGTGAAAGTGTGCTTGAATTTAAAATAAAATCTTCCACATTATAAAATTCAGAAGAATAATCTGTTGCTCCATATTCTACTTGAACATCTAATAAATATTGTTCTCCACCACTTAAATTATTATCAATACATATTGCAGCAGGATTTATTTTTGAATATAAATTAGAGAAGTCTAATAATTTTGTAGTGCCATCTAAAGTATACAAACTTAAATCTATTTTTATTGAAGTGTTTTCTGGAGTTGCATCTAATATTGTTCTTGCTATTTCATCAACTATTGTAAAATTAAAAATAACATCATTACCTGCACAATTTTGATTTATAACAATAGGATTCACCGTTTGATTTTGTGCAGTTGTTATAAAATTAAAATCTCCATTTTGGGTTATGTTCCAGAAGAAAGAAATATTTGTTCCTGCAGCAGCAACACCCGGAGCTATTTGATTTATTGTTAGAGAATAATTATCTCCGGAAGAAGATATTGTTGCCAAAGAATTAGTATTATTATAATGCAATCTTGCAATAGTTATTGGAGTTCCATTAGTAGTTATATTTATTGTGAAGGGGTTTATAATTCCTGAGAATGTGGGAGTTACAAAAGATTCTGCAGTTCTAAATAATCTATATTCCCAACTAAGAAAACTTGCATTAGTATTTCCAATAGTATCATTCGCCCAAAGAACTAAATTATGTGGAGCAGAATCTAAAATAAATGTTGTGGAATTAATTGCACCATTTAAGGTTGTATTAGTTCCATTGTATTCAAACCAAAAACTATCAAGATGGGCCTCCCCTAATAAACTTGTAATACTATAATTTAATTCTTCTACTTTTCCAACATAACCAAAACCTAATGTTTCTGTTGGAAGAATAATTTCTATTTGTGGGAAAGTAGTGTCATAAGAAAAACTTAATGTTGAACTATTAGTATTACCTAAACTATCATTTGCATAAATAATCACTTCTGTTTCTGGAAAAACAGATGTTAAATTAGTTATTGCATTAATTCCTGTTGAACAAACAAAAGTAAAATTAGTATTATTATATTGATACAAACAAGAATCTAAATTAACATCCGTTATTGTATAATTAATAGTTACATTTTCATTAAGCCTTGTTACGATTGAAGGCGTTAAGAAACCCTCAATGAATGGAATGGTTGTATCAATACTAAAGGTATTATTTGTTGAAGAAAAACTGCAATCTCCATCTTCATCACAAGCCTCATATCCAAATAAATATGTTCCATCAGGGAATGTAGAATTTAAAATACTCGTATTTGTTAAGCCTGTTAAAAATTCTGTTTGATTCCTATGCCAACCACCATCTGAATAATTATGCCATAAACTCATATTGACTAGATTTACTCCACTCGGAGTTGCATTTGCACTAAACTCTATTTCATTATAATTAAATAATTCTAAATTTGTTGGATAATTTAAAACTATTGAAGAACTTGCAAAAGGATAGGATTGTGCATTATCTGAATTAAATAATTCTAAAACTTCTTCTTCTAGTATGCTTCTATTATAAACTGCCATTTCATCAATCCTTCCATCTGCCCAATTTGAAGGAGCTCCATTATGCCTTGTTCCAATTAAAAAAGGTGGAGTTCCAGAATATGTTGCTGCTCCGGATATTGCAGTATTTATTTTTTCTACTCCATCCACATACATCTTAAGATGAGAGGAATTTCTTGTAAGAACTACATGATACCATTGTTGGGCATTTACTATAAATCCAGTTCCAATATCTCCCCCACTTCCCCCATGATTAAATTGAACTTTTAATTGTTCATCCGTTCCGGTATTAATACAATATTGAGAAGCATAAGGAGATGTCCAAGCCCCGGTTTGATAAGCAATACAAACCCAATAAAATACATCATTTTGTGCAGCTTCCAAATTCATCCAAAAACTAACACTTGTATCTGCAGTTCTAAATTGTGCATTATCACTTCCAACTACAAAATCCTGTTCAGAATTTTCAAAATCCCAGGATGTTCCAAGTTTTCCTGCTGCACTATAACTTGCTCCGTTATTAGTTCCATTATAAAGGCCATCGGTTTGATCTATTAAATCTCCAGAACTTTCATCAAAATTATAATATGCAATTAATCCATCATTTAAAGAACTTGCACCCCAAACGGCCCATTCTTCTAACCATGCTCCCTGGCTTTTAATAATCCAATCAACCTCTCTTTCTAATTTCTTTTTCCCATCGAGGATTAAAGTGTAATCCTTACAACTTCCATCTAGATATTCTTCCCCTTCAACTATTTCTTTTAACTCATAATTTATTAATTCTGAACTATCAATAAACTCAGTTCCTATTTGAACTTGATTACATTCAATAATATCTGTTTGATTAATTGGCTCAAATCCTACAACCTCACATTCTTCCTCATATTCTGGAACTTCTATTTGAGTTTCTTTTCCCTCAATATAAAAATTAAATTCTTTTATTGGTTGTTCAATCCTACTTCCATCTTCTAAGATTGTTTCAAATATAATTTCATCGACTAAACTTCCATCTTCACACAATTCTATATCAATTCTTGCCTCACAATTTTGTCCACATCCTTCCTCAGTATTATGTTTTAAACTTCCTTTCCATAAATCCTTTCCCTCAATTAAGCAAGTTCCCAACCACAGATTACAATTCTTAATTTCAATATTATTATATCCTGCTAATCCTTTTTCTTGTTTTACATTCTTGATATTATCAAAATCAAAAGCACTAACTAAAGGCAGAACTAAGATCATGCAAATAAATAAAGTTATTAATAATTTTTTCATGTTAGATTCCAAAACCTCCCCCTCCACCTTCGGAACTTTCTTTTCTTGTGAACATTACTATTCCCCCAATGATTGCAATTATTGACATGATAAAAGGTGAATGTAAAATTAAGAAAGACATTGTGGTTTGTTCTTGAAGTCTTGTTGCAACTTCATCTGTTCCAGTATAAATGTCTTGATACATATTACTAATAATCACACACATAAAAATTAATAAGATCATCAATATTAAATAAAATCCAATGAAAGCAGGGTGAGGATTAAACCCAATAATAAAAACAAATACTATTGTAAATATTAAGGCCATAACATAACCTAATGCAATAACCCATGGGAAGGCTTGAACAACATCATCCACAACTTTAAATGTAAATTCTGCAACTTGGGAAAGGTTTGTATCTCCAACAACTCCTAACTCCAACATGATAGGAGTTATTTCATCACTTGCAATATCCACCACACTCCAAACCATAACTGCAATAAATCCAACAATTAATAAAACCATTAAGATTATAAAGAATATAATAATTTCAATTCCACCTTTCTTATTCATTTGCTTTTTCATTTTATAATTTTCTAAATTTTGTTTTCTTAATTTCCTTAACTAATTCAGGATATTTATTATATTGATTAACTATGGCTTTAGTTATCCTAGAGGTTTTAATATCCACACCCTCCTGGTTAGATTTAAACCTTTTCAAATCATTAACAAAATCTTTGAAATCTGGATTCACCCTTAATACTTCTGTTCTCTTTAGATTTTTATTTGCCATTATAATTGTTCTCCTGGGAAGAATCCTCTGCTAAAGTATTTTTGAAAGTCTTTATCGTGATAAAATTTAACAAAGAAACTAATAATAATAATAATAATCACTAATGTAGAAAGTGACATTAAAATAACAAATATTGCAAATAAGAGTTTAGCGAATAATTGTCCTGGTAAAAATGCAAAACCAATATTAGAAGATAAATAAACTATTGCAATAAATAAGAAATATGCAAATAACCACAAGGGCAATCTAAGATATTTCAAATAACTAACAGAAAGTATTTTTCCTTCTTCATCTCTTTCATTAGAGGATGGAAGAAAACTCATCCCAAAAAATATTGCAAATAATGTTAAAATTAATATTCCTAATAAAACAAAATAAATTATAGATTGTGATTCTGTTAAATCTTTTCCACTATAATTAACTTCAAAGTTTCCTTTCACCACTCCACCAATTCCACTCTGATCTGTTATTTCTGTAGTGTTACAAAAAATATTATAGGTGAACATTCCGGCATTGGAAAAATTTCCTGCCTTAATTAAAACCTCATAATCCCATCCATTAATTAAGGATTCCAAAGGATTACTTTGAAAAACATGATTCCCAGAATTATTATATAAATGAAAATAACAACTGGCCTCATCATTTGGAAGAGGCATCCCATTAGTAATATTAGATATATGAATATGAGATTCATAATCTGTATTAAGTGGTAAAAAAGTAATTCTTTGTTCAAATATTTCAATCCCATTAATATTTTCTTCTGGAATGAATGGGGGAACTGCACTAACTAATGGGAATAATAATAATGTTAATATAAAAATTAATAGATATTTTTTCATTTTCCACCCCAAAAACTTTTCTTCTGAGGCATATGAGTATTACCCCCAATCACCTCTGAGATATTAAAATGCCTTCTTAATGAGCCTCTCTCCTCTCCCTTCCAGGCCCTATTATGAGTTGCTTCAACTAAGGCTTCTAGTTGGGTAAATATCATTTCAAACTCTCGAAGATTTAATTTGGTTGTTTCAGATTTAATCTTTGTAATTTCATATTCAATTTGTGGTTCTAATTCTTTTAAAACTTCTTCCTTTATTTTTTCTTCATCTACTTCTCTACCCATTAATTCCAAATTCATTCTTTGCCTTTTTATTTTTTCATTTATTCTAGTTTGTAATATTTGTTTACACTCTTCCAAACTAGGAGTTCTAAAATATATTTCATACTTCATAAACATTAAAGCATTAAAAGATAAACAAAATTTTAACATTCTTCTTGCAATCATCTTGTCATCAAAATTAGAAAGCAGGGTTTCTTTGTTAATATAGCTCTGCATAACTTGCATAATTTTATCTACTCCCTCCTCGGTAAGAACTCTTTTTTTAATATCTTTTATTTCAGTCCATTTTAAAACACCTGGATGTGTAGGATCGGGTTTAAGGGAATCTTGTTTTAATAGGTGATAGATTTTGGTTAGGGTTTCTTCGCAATCTAATTGAGCTTCGGCTAAATTCTTTTCTTGCTCTTCCATTTGATATTGAAGTTGTTGGGTTTGGTTTGCAACTAACTGCCCTTGGGCTGCTGCATGATGAACCCCAACTTGTTTAACAATATCTTCTGCTTTATTTTCTTCTTCCATGATTATAAATTTATAGATTTTCTTTTTGGATTTCTTCTAAACTCTTTCTCAATTTCTACATCAAGTGAGTTTGGTTTCTTGCTATTCATTTTAGCATCCATGATTGTTTTTTTAATTTGTTTATTTCCCATTATTTTTTCTTACCTCCTTTTCTTTTCTTCTTAGGTTTTTTGAAGGATTGTATTTCTAAAACTTCCCTTCCACTTTTCTTTAATCTCCTTCTCCTAGGTTCTATAAATAATGTTTGGCCCTTAAATCTTTTGGTTCTAAACCCAGGGAGTTTAGTTATTTTTGATTTAGGAATTTTAAATGTTGCAGCTAAAGTTTTTCCAACAAACTTTCTTCCTAAACTAAAGGCTTCTTTCTCTGTTCTTCCAGTTCCAATAATTTTAAATTCTCCTTTCCTTCTTCCGAAAACTGGAAACTTCCCAATCTTTTCTTTTGGCATTTTAAAAGAAGTTCTAAACTTAAAAGGAATTATAGGTATTTTATTTATTTTTGGAGGCTTAGGCATTGTTGGTAAATTTAATGCAGTGGTTAATTGTGGAAGGTTTTGTTGAAGAGTTTGTTGAGGAGTTGTTAATTGAGGGAGTTGAATTTGTGGTTGGGCTGTTGCTAAATCTTGTTTACTTCCTTGATTGAATATTGAGGAAGTGGCTAATTTTTGTTGAGTTTTTTGGCCCTGCATTAATTGAGAAAGAGTTAAGGTTTTTGTTTTGGTTGTTGTTGATGTTGTTGGAATCTCTGAAAGAATAGTTGAGGCTTTAGGAACTTCAATTTGAAAAGGTTTTTGTTTAGAAGGTTTATCTTTTAATAAAGAACCTGATCCTAAAGAACTTGCAATTTGTTGTGGTGTTAATTGAGGAGCATTTATTTTTATTATATCAAATAATATTTCTACCCTTGGTGGTTGAGGGAATGAAGTTCTTACTACTGGAGGAGTTGTAACTTTAAAAGATGGTTGTCCTATTAACTCTTTCTCTAATAAAGTTTTTGTTAATTCTGCAAACCCTCTTCTTCCCTCTTCGGTTTTAATACCTTTAAAAGCTTCAACTAATCTTTTTTCTACTCCGGCTCTTCCTTCCTTAACAAAAACCTTTTCAAACTTTCCAACAACTTCTTCGGCTGTTGGGGAATCAAATCTAACTCCACTTGTTTTAAGTTCTTGTTTAGATTTCTGTGTTGTTTTCTGCCTGGCTTTTCCGGTGTCTTTTCTTACTGCACCAGTTGATAAAAATGATGCAAAGACTTGCCCCTTAAATATTATATCTGCTAAGCTAATAATTCCTGAACCTATTTTAACTTCTAAAGGAGAAGCAAGTTCTCCAACAATGGGTTTATTATTTCCACCCTCAAATCTAATTGGTTCAATCCTTTTAAATTTTCCTTCCTTAGTAAAACCAGTTCTTAATATTTGAGGAGCAAATTCAAAAAACTTCTGCGTTAAACTAAATCCTCCTTTATGTTTAATTCCAGAATCTTTAGTTTCTAATCTTAATATATTTGATAGTTTATTTTCTATCTTTGAATCTATTAATGGGCCTCTTTCTTGTTTGCCTCTTTCAAAGCTAGTTAATATTCTAACCCCTGGAAGTTCAATAAATCTTTCCCTTAATGTTTTTATATTACTTACTCCGGTTGATCCTGGAGTTATTTCTCCAGAGGTTGAAACTCTAGTTTCTGTTTTTATAACTTCTTCTTTAGGAATATTTAAATCTCTTACAATCTTTTCTTTTTCTCTAATGGTTAAATCCCTTCCCTGCTTCTTAGCTTCTTCAAAGCTTCTTCTATTAAACTCTGCAACCTTCATCCCTAATTCTACATCCCTTACTGGTTGCCCTCCGGTTGAGATGGTGGGCCTCCTACTTGTAATCACGGCTTGTTGAATGGTTTGATTTCTTTGTTGAATATTTTGTTGCCTTTGAATTTCTGCTTGTTGTTGAGATTCTAAGACTGCTTGTTGTTGAGATTCTAAGACTGCTTGACTTTTTGCTGCAGCATCTTGTTGAGCTTCCCTCCTACTTGTAGGCCTCCCCCCAGTGAATCCACCCCTAACAACAATTCCAGTTGCACCCCTTTGCCTCTGCCTTATTTGTTCTAGAAAGAATTCTCTTTTCTGTGATTCTGTTTTTCCAGGAACAAATCTCGTAACTCCAGAAACCATTAAGAATAAACCTCTCGCTGTAACATTGTAACAATGTAACAAGATCAAACTTTAAATAACTTTCCTTCTAGTTATTGGGAATATTTAAATAGTTCAAAATAATATAAATAATATAATAACATGGTAGAAGATTATTCTCAACAAGATACTAAAGCACCATTCAATATGGCTATTGCAACCCTTATGAGTTTGAGAGCAACATTAGATAATATCCGAGAAGTGGAAGCAAGGATAGAATTCCCTGCAGAAGAAAGGCAGCGAATTAAAATAGAATTAGTTAAAAGATTTTATGTTGATTCTTCTCCACTAATTATGGATGCAAAGATTATAAAGAAGTTTGAAGGTATTTTGGATTTAGAACCCCTAATGATTATTTGTGTTAATAGATCAAACCAAAAACAAACAAGGAAAATTAAATATTCTTTTGCATTAAATAAAGAAATGGATAAATATTTATTAAACTTGCAATTAGAACTGCAGAATAAGAAATACTTCATGCCTCCTAAAGATGACATGGGTTCTATTGCAGGAAAGATGTATTAAGTATGGTAAAATATTGTTGTGATAAATATCCCAAGGGAACTTTCAAGGGCCAGAAGAGTGATGGGAAACCCATGGATGGTTGGTTACATCAGAACCTAAAACTACTTGCAACAAAGATTTCTCAAGACATGACTTTCTTAGGAATTATATTTTCTTCTACCCTTGAAGTTGGAACTGGGAAATCTGTTTTTGCAACACAGATTGGAGAGGCATGGACAGAGATAATAAACAAAATGTATAATCTAAAGATTCCATATGATGTAGACAATATTGTTTGGAGGCCAAAGGATTTAATTGAAAGAGCTTTTCAAATCCCAAAGTATTCTTATTTGTTATTAGATGAATGGGATGACGCAACTTACTGGAGTGAGTTGGGTATGAGTTTAAGGAAGTTCTTTAGGAAGTGTAGGCAATTAAATTTATTTATCATGTGTATCATTCCTAATTGGTTTCAACTTCCTTTAAACTATGCAACTTCAAGAAGCATTTTTGCTATTGATGTAAAATTTACCAACACATTAGACAGAGGAAACTTCTCATTCTATAATTTCCCAAGTAAGAGAGCCTTATATGTGATTGGCAAAAGAAATCATAATTACTGGGCCTCTAAACCTACTTTTAATGGTTGTTTTCCAGATGGGTATGGGGTAGATGAAAAAGAATATCGTAAAAGGAAGCTAGAGGACATGGAAAAATATGACCGAGAAGAGCCGGAGAAATTAACGAAATCACAATTAGAAAAGAAGATTAAGTCAGAAGTTTTAATTGAATTATTAAAAAATTTTCCAAAAACAACCAATGAGAAATTTTCAGACATATTTAATGTGTCTAAGAATACTATCATAAGGTGGAAGAGGGGGGGTGTCGAGATAACCCCACCACCAAGCAACAACTATAATAATATAACAAGAAAAAAAGAAAATTTGCGAGGAGAAAAGGAAGAACCCTTAGTAAATAATAATAATAATAATAATAATAATAATAATAATAATAAAATAGTAGAGATAGATGAAGAAAGTGTTGAGCAAAGCGAGAAGGAAGAAGATTATTTTACTAGGGATGAATTAGAATGATGGAACTTAGATCAATCATTAAGCAACCACCATTATTAGAGAGAGGTAATAATAAATACATCGTTCTTATAATGGGAGTGGTTGGATTATTAGTTGGAGGATTATTTGCAACTAAGTTTATTATGAATATTTTTAGATAAGATTTTAAGGAAGGATTAGGTTACTTAGATTCAACTCACTTATATTAAATTCTTTTTCATAATCCCAACCATCATTAAATTTAAAGAAGGGTTTGTTGTTGCAGTAATAATTTGAAGGGAACTCATATTCAAATTCTCCTCCTGTTTCTTCACAAGAATTTTTAGCACCATAATATTCATTAATAATCATATAACCCATTGTAACTATAATTCCTATTGCCATTAAAATAATAAAATTCCAAATAAGAATTTTTCCATCTGTTTCCTCATACTCCATAGAAATTATTTTTCCTTGGTTTTATTTTCTTCTGAGGAATCTTCTAATGCCAAAGCCATTCTTTCTGTTGCTATTACTTGTCTTTCCATTAGCAATAGTTTTTGCTGCCGGTAATAGCATATTTCCTTTAGGTTGTTCAGATCCACTAGAACATTTAGTTGCTGTTGCATTTTTTGATTCTCTTCCTGCAGCTCCTTCATTGTTGATTCCTCCTTTTTTGGTGTTGTCATTATTAATTAATCTTTCTTTTCTTTTATCTTCTGCTTTTTTTCCCATATCTTTTTCAGGATCATATTTTTTTATTAATCTTTTCTTGCTCCATTGATTCCATAAATACCAAAGAATAAAAATTATCATAGGGATATAAATAAATAATAAAAGTTCTAAGTATATTTTCATTTTAGGATAGCCTCAAAAAAACATTTAGTAGAAAATAAGATTATAAATAAAATTAATAACATCCAAGTAATAACCCATTCAAAATCTATTGAGGTGATTTGTTTTGTTTTCCAAATTAAAACATATAAACAAATTAAGGTAGCAAACCAAAACACAGCAAGAAAATTAAATTTCATGTTATGTTGCAGGTTCTAAACCTGAGCCTCCAAGTCCTGCCGGTGCTAATTCATCAGGAAGATAGCCAAGCCCTCTAATTAAGCTATCTAATTTCTCTAAGGTTTGATCGTTAGCCTGTTGGATCATTAAAGCATTATTACTGGCCTGAGCAAGAGGGGTTGTTGCATCTCCAATTTTTCCAACTATAAACCATAATCCAAATATCATAACAATTAAGAATACAAATAATAACATATGCACACCGTATTTTTCCATGAAAGAAGTTTTTCCATAAGTCGCATGAGAAAGCCGATCCAATGCAACATGGAACATCCTCACATCTCTGTCAATAGGATCAATATCTAACATAGCTTTTTTAGAATCTAAATCTCCTAGAACAATATTATACCAATAACCATCCTGCCCTTTACAGAACCAAAAGGTATTCTTACCCATCTTCCTGGCATAAGCAGAAACATAATGTCCTCCGGCCAAAGTTTTCATTAATTCTTCTCCACCAACTCCTAACTTCAATATTCTTGCTCTAGTTTTTAAAACTGGTTGATAGCCTTGCCCTGCAATATTCTCAAATAAAATAATTTTCTTTTTATAGGTTAAAAAGAATAGAAAAATTCCAACCCCTAATAATATAAAAAATGCAACAAGAACTATAATAATAACATAAACCCAAGTATTAGAGAAAAATCCAGTAATATCAATCCTCGGAATATTCGAGGTTGGAACTCCTAAATCAGCTAGTGTTCCCATTCTCTCCCTCTTTTTTCTTTATCCACTCACCAAGTAATTTATTAATAATTGGAGATAATTTTCCACCATCTTCTTCAAGAATATCCTTTGCTTTTTTAACATAATCTTCTTCCAAGGTTACAGAAAAATTCTTAATTCCCATTATATTATTTATATTATTTTGAACTATTTAAATGTTTTCTCTCATAGCTTTTTAAAATTTTATCAGTTCTTTTTGTAATCATTTTAAATTGGAATTCTTTTACCAATCTGTTTGCTTCATCTATTACTTCTTGCAGCTTTTCAAAAAATTTTTTCATTGAGTTTGAGGTTTAGGTTCAGATAATACAATATTAAAATCTGGTTGATTAGAGCCTTCTACTTTTCTTGTATTTACAAAAATTGCAATATCTTTTTCTCCTAATACTCCTAAATCTAATTTTCCATGAAAATCCGGTTGATTAATATTTTTATTTTTTGGAATCCATAGAACTCCAATTTTTTTTGATGTCATTGTTGTTTGTTCCTCCTTTCAAGTAGTTTAAGTTTTTTCTCACAATATATTCTAATTTCTTTTGCTAAAAGGCCAGGTACTTTTTGTCTTTGACACTTAGTTAAGTTATCAAAATTTCCCGGGATATTTTTTTTAGAACTATCCCGGACACTTTTTTTAAAACTACCTCGAATGCTTTTAGGTTTATAATCTAAGGCATTTGTAAATAAATTAGTAGGTTTTAATGTAGGAAACCCATAATCAGAATAATTTAATTTCTTAGTCATAGCATTATTTCTTATTAAAAATCTAACCAGCTCTCTTTCATATTTCATTTCCCCATCTGGATTTTCTATAAAAAATATATCTGGATTTATCTTTTGAATAAGTACCAGGGACTTTTTCAAAATTTCTCTATGTTCGAGGCACTTCTTAGTTTTAGGGTTTCCATCCTTATCCCAATGAAAATGTTTAGAGGCCTTAGAAAATACATCACACGGGGGAGAAGCCCAAACTACATGAACTTTCTTAAATGGAATATCCGATAATCTTACTTGCAAGATACTTTTTCTTAAATCCGGTTCACAAATCCCTCTTCGTTTTCTAATATCAATAGAAAAGGTTTTATGTGCAGCACTTTTAAATTCTTTAGAAATAACTCCAGAACCGGAAAATAACTCTACAACATTCATATTTCCCCACCATTATCTCTTATAATTGCTCTGTTCATCTCTGCATCAGATTCTAGTTGTTCTGCAGCATGACGGCCTTCTGGGAAGCCCTGGGTGGCCTGTAGTGGAGATTCAAAGCCTAAATCAGAGGTTGGTTCATTGTAAGGGTTTATCATTGAAATTTATCTCCAATCAATTTATTAAATTTTTCCGAAATTCTAGGAAGCATCTCATCAACAAAATCCTTTTCTGCATTATTTCCTGTTTCGCCTCTTTCTTGAATTAAAATCTCTTTTATATTTTCAATAAATTCCTGGATATCAAAAACATTTATAAAATGATTTCTCTTTATTTTCTCACTTAAATTAAATTCTTTAGTCATTTTTTTATTAAGGTTTCATATCCTCCTCACATGAAATATATTCTTGATTGCAATTTGAACATTTAAATTTTGCTTCTCTTAATTGGGTTATTTCTCCTCCACACATCATGCAGGGTTTCCAATTATTCTCTTCACTTGTTTCTAAATATTTATTTTTCATGTAAAATTAGGCAGGATACCCGAGTCTTTAGACTTGGGAGGAATGACGTGCTTGGTTGCACAAGTCTTAACCTCCTCCTCTGAATTTAGTTTATAATTGTTAATATCAATTCCAACAGAATTTCTCCCTAATTCATCAGCAATATCCATAACAGTCCCATTCCCTACAAAAGGATCCAAAACAGTATCTCCTTTATTCGTATAAGTTTTAATCAGCATTTCAACAAGCTCCCTAGGTAGTTGATTGATTCCGTTATTCTTTTTATCTTTTGAAACATTCTTACACATATTAACTTCAAAGGTGGCATAGTGAGTTGGTGCAAAGCCTTGCTTTATTCTTTCCTTAATTCTTTTATCTGCTGGATTTTTGTATTGTTGCTTCTCTGGATTAAAAGTATATTCCTTTGACTTACTGAATATAATTATTGTTCTATAATTTCTTGTGTATTTTTTAGTTGATTGTCCGACATTAGTTGGATATTCCCAAATTAATTGTTGAACAAAGTTGTATCCTTTTCTAATTAAATCAGTATAAAGTTTATTATTGTTCTCTGGATAATTTATAATTGCTAAAATTCCATTTGGTCTTAACTCATCAATACAAAGTTCCGCCCATTCCAAACACCACTCATCATAGTTTCTTTTGTTATCATCAACTTTATCTGAATACTTCCATCCTATATTATATGGTGGATCGGTTAATATTAAATCAAAATCCCATATCCTTCCAACTGGTTCTTTCTTATCTATGATTGGTAATTCCTTTAAAATATCTCCTTGTATAAATTCCTTACTCACTTTACCCACTTCCCGATTTTTAATTGACCTTTCAACTCTTTTGGACATTCATAAATATCATACTCAAAAACCTTCTTCCCTTCTTGCTCGTTGATGTATCGCTTAACACTATCTTGACTTACGTGTCCAGCACTTCCGCAATAATAACCATCAGCCCAAAGAGAATCAAAACCTTTTCCGATTTTTCTTGGAAAATTCAAGTATCTAATATCTTTGAAAACTAATCTTAATTGTCGTGAAGTGTTGCCTTTAATCTGTGCTACAATTTTATAAGGAGTGTGAGTTGGTTTTGCTCCAACGAATAAATGCACGTGGTCTGGCATGATTTCTAAAGCCAATAAATCTAACTTCAAATCCTCACACTGTCCTCTTATGATTGTTTCTAAAATCTCTTTTATCTTATCGTCTATTAAGACTTTCTTTCGGTATTTTGGAATCCAAACAATGTGAAAATTAATATTATGTTTGCAGTGGCTACTTGTTTTTACCTTCGCCATCTTCACGTTTATGTCGTGAGTTTTTGGGTTGAAATGTTTAAACTGTTTTTTTACCATGTTTCTAAGCTTTGATACCCCATGCTTTAGCGTGTGGGAGAATCATTTTTATTTTTTTAATCCAGGGCGAAGTTGCAAAGGATTCAAACAACTTTTCAGAACCTTTATCATTCCTCCATAGATGCCCTGGGTTGAATGACTATGAAAGAGCCGGAGAAATTAAAAGGGTTAAGTTTTGCAGCTTCCGGCCCTTCAATATTATTTATTATATTATTTCTTCCTCCTAGTTAATTTAATTAATTCTTCTCCAAAAGCTCCGAGCTTATTAAAAAACTTTCCGGTTTTTGATTGAAGTATTTTATGACTTTGGATATTTTTCTGTAATTGTTTAATCCTCTCTTTCTCAGAAGATTCTTTTTTCAAGGTTTCTAATTTTTCTTCTAATTCATTTATTGTTTCTTCATTAGTCATATTAAATTTTTTCCTGCAAGTTCATCTATTAAATCTAAAACATCTTGATCTGATTTATTATTTAATATTCTTGTTCTTAATTTAAGATATTCTTCCTTGAATCTTTTAATAAATTCTTTTACATCATTAACATCTAAGGCTTCATCTATATTTTCATAAAAATCTAGGGTGTTTCCACCAGTCAAATCTTCTATTTTTTCACTTAAATTAAATTTTTTAGTCATTGTTTAAAATTTCATCATTTAGTTTTTTTAACTCTCCTATATTCTTGCAGTTTTGGATTATTGTTTGAAATCCAACTCCATGATCTATTATATATTTTCCTTGTTGTTTTTTTTGCGTTATCATTCTAAATTATAAAACTGATCTAATAAGAAATCCACATATAAAACCAATTATTCCGGTTACTGCAAATTTCACAAAAGATAATGCTAAATCTGTGCTGTCTATTTTTTTATTCATTTTTTAATACCCCCTTCTAATATTATTAAGTTATATAATTTAGCCATTCCAATTTTAGTTTCTTCAATCTCTCCAGAGCCTAATAAATAAGAAAGTGCAGTTCTTATCTGGCATCTAGTTAATTTAGTTTTTTCAACTAATTTAGTTATTGTTAAACCTTTAGGATTTTTTTCTAAAGCATTTTTTATTTGTTTATTGTTAATCATATTATTAACAACATTATGCACTATATAAATGTTTTGTTTGTTAGAAATATGTGAAACATATGAACAGGTGTTCATATGTATCTTCTTGTAGAAATCTCTAATTTAGTATTATAAAATTTACTTGCATCTTCTATTTTTGGTTTTAGTTGAGGATATTTATCTGACCTATGAATATTATGATGGCATCCCCCATGAACATAAATTATTATTTCTGGAAAATAACTCATATGATGTTTAACAAAATTATCTAATTTCCAAGGTCTTATCCCTCTAAAGTCAAATAATAATTTATTACACACTTTACAGTTATAAAAATTTTTCTTAAAAACCATATATTTTATTCTTGATTTCATTTAGATATCTTTAAATTTTTCTTTATAATATTTTTTCTCGTGTTCTTCATTTAAGAAAATTGTTTGGAGGCCATTTCTTACCCATAATATATTTTTATTATCAAGATTATTATTATTGTGATCTACCATTTCTTGCATCCTTCCAATTATCCCTTGAATAGTTCTACTATCAAATTTCAAAAATTCTTGATGTTTTTTAAATTTATTTTTTCTTTGCAAATCTTCAATATTTAATCTTCTAATTTCATCCTCTCTTGAAGGAGAAATTTCAAGAGTTTTTTCTTTTATTGTGGTTAAAATATTATTCCAATGATTTTTCATAATTGATTTAATCAAGTCCTGGTTCTCTTGTGTGATTAGAGAATCATTTCCAAAGATAATTGTTTTAACATTTTCCTTAGGTTCTTCATTCTTAATAATTTTTTTAGGATTAGAACTATAAATTGCATTAAGGAAATCTTTGTAGTCTGGATCATCTGGTTTAATTTCCATGGAAATGGGGGGGGATAATCCGGAATTTATCTTTAAATCTAAAAATCCTATAAATTCATATTCTTTTTTACCTAGTTTTTCTAATTTTTCCTTAATTTGAGTTTGAGTTATACTTGTATCTGTAATCAAGTCGGCTAGAATTCCTGCCCCAGAAATAGAATAGCATCTCTTTCCAAAAATCCAACCCAGTGCAAGAGAAAGTTTATTTTTATAACTTCTACCCTTAGGATTAGTATATGCTTTTAACATATCTTTAAAAATATAATCTTCAATAAATCCCATGCTCCCTTCTTCTTTTTTTTCAATCTGTTCTGAATTAGGGATTACTACATCCCAGATTCCACCCCAATAGTGATTTATTTGTTTTTTTAATTTCATCCTGTAAGGGTGTGGCACATTAGAACCACAATGAGGACATCTGATAAATGATTCTTGAGAATCTACACTAAAATATTCTTTACAATTCTTATTGCTACATTTTCTTCTTTTGGGTTTGTATACTCTAAATTCTTTTTTAGTGATTACTAATAAATGAATATGAGGATAACCACTTTCAGTAGATTCAACTGCCTTCATTATCCAACATTTTCCAAATCTTTTTCTAAAACTATTAATAAAATTATTATAGGATTTTTCAAAATTAAGCCAGGCCATAGTCCGATTATTATTATACTTTTTAGGATCACAAGTTAAAGTGATAAACGCAACATTAGAAATTTTATTATTATTAACTCTAAATCCATTGACTAATTTAGGCCTTAATATTTTTTTATGAAATTCTTTTCCCTCCATAAATTTTAATTGTTCATCTAGTTTTTTATGCAATAAATGTTCATATATTTTATTACCCCTTTTAGAAGCTAAAGCTGCCACAAGTTTTCCTGTTTTAATATTTCTAAACATTAAGTAGGTTGGTTTCTTACTCCAACTAATAAATTTATCTACAATCTTTTTTAAATCATTTTCATCCAGATTAAATTTCTCTTGTAAATCTTGGCATTTTCTTATTTTGGCAATAGAATAATAATCTTTCCAATCAAAATGCTTATGAGGAATATTAAATAATTCATTTCTTATTTTTTTGAGGTCTGAAATTCGCTTTTCTTCGTTCTTTACTAATTGAAAACACCTCTCTCCCATTTTAATCAATCCATCCTAGAAATAGTTTAATATCAATAACCGGGGGAAAATGGTGTTCAGTCAGAATACCCCCGGTTTTGAGTGTGATATATGAATACTTATTCATATCTAATGAATTAACATTATTTAAATTTTCCGGATTATTGAGATTCATTTATGAACACCATCTTTTTGTAAAATTATAGTAGAATTATAGCTTTATTAATGTTTTGGATTAAAAAAAAAGAAAAAAAAGAAAAATTAACTAAATTGGATCAATTATATTGAGCCTCCACCTATCCTCATTCTTTGCCATACTCCAACTAAAATAGCTAGAACACCCAAGATAAGAACAATAGCAGCAACTAATAGCACCGTTGGAATCTTACTAGAAACCTCATCAACTCCGGCAGTA
>SDBT01006570.1_pt1 | contig 19260 bp, 26 predicted proteins | sample 2277101 | NCBI WGS metagenome assembly SDBT01 (sample SAMN10404973, study PRJNA504765) | marine sediment metagenome | isolation source: marine sediment core GS10_PC15, 103 cmbsf | place: Arctic Ocean: Southern Knipovich Ridge | collected 2010 | reverse complement strand
TCTTTCGCGTCCAGCTCGTCGGCGTCCTTGTCGGCGTCGGGTTTTGCCTTGCCCGGTGGCGGCGGCTTATGGTTTTGCCCGCACGTGCAAATACCGACGTCCGCGCCGGACTCGCCGTCCGCGCCGGGTACGCCGTCCGCGCCGGGATCGGCTTCCGGCTCGTCAGTGGGTTCGGCGTATAGTTTTAAGCTTCCGTTGACAAGTACGAGGTCACCCGCCTGGGGCATTGGGAACGATGTGCGCTCCGCGATAATGTCGGCGGGTATGGGAAATCCCTTTCCGGTCAGTGCCGTGATATTCTTGACGAGTATTTCCTGATCTTCGCGGGACTCGTAATCCAGTTTGAATTTCGGAGCGGGCACGCCGGGTCCGAAGTTGAAGAATGTCCACAGCTTGGCGAGTTGATTGAAACCCTTTTCCGCAAGACGTGCGGCGCCTTCTTTCCACCAATCGCTGACATCGCCGTGCTGCTTGGCCATGGCCAGGCTACCGGTGTTTGTGGTGGACTGAGCGCTGGCCAGTTCTGAGCCTGTAAGGCGGCGGCGGATTTTGCGGCCGAAATATTCGGTCATAGCCATCCAGAAATCTTTTACCGACACGCGGCCGTAATCGGGCACCTCGATGCTTTGAGTGTCCGGGACGATCCCGGCCTGGCCTGCGATGATGCTTTTGACGGCGGTCAAGAGGTCCTCTTTTTGCTCGAGAGTTGCCCCCTGCGCGAACTTGCCCCATGCGACGGTCCCGCCGATTTTCTCGGCGGCGGTCAGCCACGTCCGGATACTCCAGTTCAAATACCGGGCCACATAATAAACGTCTGCACCGTTGGATTTGCCGTACCAGTTCGTGCCGTCTTTCTTGTCTGCGTTGCGAACAGTCAGGAATCGGCCCTCGGAAACGGGCATACCTTCGTATCCGCCGTCTTGCAGAATAAGCGGAGCGCCGGTGGCCAGGTCGAATTTCCATGCGTGCCCCGGCACGGGTATAGGCTGGTTAAAAGCGTGATGATCGTTTCGGAATATCCAGGGGATTTCAGAGACAATGAAACCGTAATATCTAAGCCGAGCCATGGTACCGAGAAAGTCCGCCACGTCGATCTCGTCGAGATCGCGTTTAAATAAATCGGCCTGCCTGGCCATCTCCGGGTTTTCCTTCTCGGCCGGAACAACGTTCCAATCCAGGCTCGACATGGCCAGCTCGCAGTCCTCGAGGGAGTGAGATATCTCGGGCTCCCGTAATTCTATTTCGTCGAGTATCTCGTAACTCTTCGAAGCTTCCTCGGTATTGAACACATAGTTTGTCGGGTCGAGTTGCGCCGGTTGCGAGCCCCACCATAATGCGTCGGCATCCCACAGCTCTCGCGGCGCTTCGGTTTTGGACGGAGGGCGACGTCCGCCTTCGGAAAATTCGCTCATGGCGGTGTCTTCGTCTGCCGCGCGGGCAAATTCGCGTATGCATGCGCGAGCCGATTCGGGCGTAGTGACGAACGTCGGGTTTCCGGCACGTCTACCCATGAGCAGAGTCCTTCCTTGCACGGGGTGCACAGCCGTGCAAACGTGCTTTAACGGGAGTCGGCGTTAACGGCATGCGATTCATTACCGGAAGGCTCCTGTGGGCGGTTTTTCGTATAGGCCTGCGGTGGGCATTGGATTGGCTTTTGGCAGGAATTCGGAGCTGTAGTCGTGGGCTCCGGTGATAAACTTTTCGGCAATCGATATGGCGCTATCCGGATAGTGGTCGTCGGTCTTGACGATCTTGCCTTTGCCGTCCCGCCTCCATCCTCGAAGCTGAAAGAAGAATGTGCGTATTTCTTCGCTCGGGAATTCGTAATCCTTCGGGCCAAGCTTCCGGCCGGGGATGAGGAAGTTGCCTTCCTCGAACAATCTGCGTAATGCACTGGCGCCGACTTCCTTCATCTGCGCAAATACGAAGGGCTCGACGAAGTGACCCGACGCGATACTGAGATCGTTAATCATGTATGGGTCATTCGAATCGGCGCCGACGAAATTAACATTGTGCTTGTCGATGAGACGGCACCCGGCGTTTGTTATCGCGGCGCTGGGGCCGGGGCGCACCTGGTGGCGGCAGTCGAGGAGGGCCACTTTCGAGTCGACCTGCCGCTGCAGCACTGTCATGGCGTTGAAATTGTAGCCCCAGTCGATACCGAGCCCGGTCGGCATGCCGTGTATGGGAGCGACAAACCGGACCTTGCCGGTCAACGCAGTGTCGAGCCAGTCGCGCGGAATGATGTACTCGTCGACGCCCATGCCGAAGTTCATTTCCTCTATTTCGAACTTGGACTTGCCGAGCCGGACAAAGTCTTTTTTGATTTGCCTGATTCGTTTGTGCCCGTGTCGTTTTTTTGTTCTTGCGCGGCCTTCGCAATAGCCGGCCGGGGCGTCGACGGACTCGGGGTACTTGCCCTGGCCTCGAACCCAGTCGTCATAGCCGGGATGCAACTGTCCCGCGAACTCGACGAGACAGCGTTCGCACTTGAAGCGGCACTTTTCGGCAACGTCGAAACAATCCCACACGTGCAGCCGCTGATACCCCATCCCTTCGGGGTCGTCCACGATATCGCTCATCACTGAGCCGTGCTTGTGGTTTGTGCTGGCGGTACGGATTAACGAAGGAGTTGCGGTGTTCACCGTGCTGGTGGCGCTGTCGTAAATATCGCAATCCATGACGGCCACTTCGTCGCGTATAAGGCAGCCGCCGTGAGGTTTATTGCCGAGGCCGGGGTGGGGGTCGCCGGCGTGCTCGCCGCGAACGGCCTTTTCGCTGGCAGCCGCGACCTTTATCCAGTTACCGCGCTTCGTTTCCGCCGCGGTCTTCGTGCTCGACTCCATCTCGTCTCGAGCTTCATCGGCGGCGTTCAGGAAATTGCGGATGTACTTATAAAACTTCTTGGACTGTTCAAGCGATCCGCCCAGGGCGAACACGTCGTAATTTTCAAAAACAAACAGCCAGAAACCCGCCGCGGCCAAGAGGTAGGTTTTACCTCCGCCTCGATTGGCCAGAGCTGCCACGTCGGTAATCTTCGTGTTGATGCAATCGAGGAAGAATGCTTCGGTTTTTTCGGTAAAGACCACGCCGAGCGATTCAAAAAACTCGACGGGCCTGTCGCGCCATTCGTCGAGGAAGCCGCTGTCGTCGCCGGTGGCGAACCCCAGGAGCTGGTCCTGGAGTTGCTTCGAGGACATATCTTTTTTTCGTCTAGTCATTCTGAGTAATGGCCTTTACAAAAGATTTGTATTCATCGCTGGCGAAAAACTTCGACACTATGGCCTTCGACAGCGCTTTGTGCATGGCGCCCCTCATGCCGCCGATAACTTCGAGAACCTTCTCGTTCGATAGCTCGTGTGGCACGGGGTACATTTCGTTTATCTGAATGACGTAATCCTTGAATAGCTGAAGGTCCTTTTGGTCGGCAGTGTCTTTGGCCTTGACGATCTTCTCGCGAAGCTCGTTCGCGATGTGTATCAGGCCGCCCCGGAGTAGCTGATATTCGGTACGCAGCTTGTCCCAGTCCTCCCGTCCGTGGGCGTAACGGTGTCGCCATTTTGCAATTGTCTTTACGGAAGGCCCGAGCAGGGTGGAGATATCGTCAAACGAATAGCCGCGGATGTAGAGCTGCAGCGCCCTCGATTTTGCGGCCTCGTCATATGATTCGTTGCGTCCCATATTTTTTTAAATGGCGCCGCTTGATGGCGGTACATCGAGCGGCGCCGGCAACGGTCAGGAAGCCGGGCGAGGTAACTCTACGAGCAGAGCCCGCCCTTTTCCTAACAACAAAGGTATGTATTTACAAGGGTCTTGTTTGGAAAATCTGGAAAATCTGGAAAGTTTCTTACTGAAGAATTATGAGTTATGAGTGCTGAATTCTAAAGATAGGGAGCCTGGAGGGTGGCCCACCCACTGCAAGTGGGTGGGTTTACAGGTTAACCGACTTCGGCTTTAGACATTGAACTATGGCTCGCGGGTTATGAGCCGGCGCCCAAGCGCCGACTCAAGCTTTTCGATAGTTTGCCTGGCGGGAAAGTGCAATGCCGTCTCCAATCGGCCGATGGTCGATTGCGGAACGCCGGCGGATTCGGCGAGAGCTTTCTGGGTCAGCCCGCTTTGCAGTCTCGCGGTGCGAAGTCGCGCGGCAAATTCGTATTTACTGACATCATTTGACATCGCATCCTCTAAAATTTCCGGCCGTTTGTCAACGCGGCGTAAAGCTGCCCGGCCTTCATGTTGCGGGCAGCAGCCATCTCGCGGGCGGAGTTTCGAGACTGGCCTTTGTTTTTGAATTCATCATAATCGGCCTGGGTAAGCGTTTCGCGGAGCGCCCTCCAGTTGGCATTCCTTTGCTGCGCAGATTCTTTTTCCTGCTTAATCGCTTCGGCAAACCGCTTCTTCTCTTCGGATGTCAATATGCGCACTTCGGTAATCGGAATGTCGTCAGGGCGTGTGAGCAGGTCTATCGCCTGGGTTGCCGTCAGTTCTTCGGGGCTGACGCAAACCTGGCGGATGGCGCGGGTGCGAGGCAGATAGCACTCGGCGTGGTCGGCAACCCTTACGTTGATTTGAAATTTGATATCATCGCGGGTCAACTGGAGATACTGCGAGCCGGTTGTGGCGTAAGACGTATCCACATCATAGCCCATTTTGACGGCTGCTTTTTCGATCCGGTCGGATGTTTTGTATATATCCATTTTCGTTTTCTCCCCCATCTTGCTATTATAATAGCATAACGAAAGAGTTTGTCAACCCCCTGGGGCGACTTTTTTCATTTATTTTTGGGGATAGAAAGGGTCTGTTTATCAGGATTCTAAAGATATGGGGCCTTTATCTTGTGGACGACGGGCAAATTGTCAGGGTCGGCGCCGCCGCAAAAAGAGTCCATCGTCATCTCGACCCGGTCTCCGGCATGGATATCTTCGCCAGCCTCTGCCACTATAGTTACACTGGAGGAGGAGGCCACAAGTTGATGATATATTTCCCGGCACTCCACGTCCTTAAGGCATATAAAGCCATTAATCGTTTGCGTGCGAAGGAATTTACGACGCCTGAAATAATCACGAATGGCTGATATCAGTTTTTTCATTATTCGCCGTCCCTATTGTAACCGTACTCATAAACGACAAGGCTGTACTGAGGCTTGTTATCCTCTAGGAGTTTTTGATATTCCCGAAGACGCACAAAATGATTTAATGGAATAATGCCGGCCGTGTAATGTTCTAGGCATAAGATTGGTTTGGCGTGAGGATGTTCGAAAATTCTGTCCGGAGGAATTTGTTTCAATATCTCGTCAAAAGATTTTTCTTTTGCCCAGTCCCACGAGAATCGCACAGGCCCGTCCAACGGGACACCACGAATCACCAGCCACTGTATTTCGAAAGAGTCTTTTTCATTTTCCATTTTATTACCTCGGCTTTAAGCATTGGATTATAGATTCGCGGGTAATGCGGCGGCTTCCGGCAGCCACATACGCCAGCCGCCCTTCATCGCAATAATTGTAAACAGAGCTCAGCGACACGGCCAGTATGTCAGCCGCTTCGTGTGGGGTGAACGTGCCTTTCTGGGGGACGTCCTCGATGGCCCGCGGCTCGCGTGTGGAGTGTGTGGTCATTTGATCTCACCCTTTGCGGCCTTCACGGCTTTGAGGGTCATCGCAAAGTACCCATGCAGAGTCTGCTGCAAACGATGCAAGCATTTATCGCATAACGGCCCGGCAACCTCAATCGAGGTTATCTCTCCGGTCCGTAATGTGTAATGCCTATCCTCGACCACAACAGGGCTGCCGGGAATATTAACATCACCGCACAGTAGATTACCGCACTGTTTCAATTGTTTATCTCCTCCGGTTCGGGATCGAGTTCCAGGGTCACAGTGTCGGGCGCCCACAGGATTCCCTTGCCGTCGCACGAGATGCAATGAAAGCCCTCCTGCGAATCCGTCTGGACAGGTAGCACGCCGTTCATCGGGCCGGTTCTCAGAATGGGCGGGTAGTCAAACCGCTTACCCCATCCGCCACAACTTGGGCATTTGTGTGGTTTCATTCTTCCTCCTCCGGGCGCACGCCATGCGCCCCCACGTGGTGCAGTTGCACGTCGGGTTGTCGGGGTCGAGGCCGAGGGCTTTGTACACCTCGCGGGTTTCTTTGCATAGGCCGATCTCGTAGCCCTTGAGGCGCTCGAAATAATATTTGTAAATGTCGAGGCGGTGATTAACGCTGTATTCAGGCTTACCTGAGCGGCGCAGAGTGCCGAGCGTTATCCGCTCCGGTTTGATGCCTGCAACAAGTTTAAAAAAGTCTTCAACCTCAAGGGGCGGCTCACCATCTCCTTGAAAGATCTCTGAGTCCAGAATCGGATCGATCCTCAGCCGTACTCTCCACCCGGCTGCTTTTGCTTTACGCGCCGCGGCCAATCGTTCTACTCTCATCGGTGCGCCTACTTCGAGCACTGGAAAGTTCCCCACCGACCAGCTAAGCACCACATTCGGCGAAGGCTCGCAGTCGGGAATATTGGCGGACTTGGTAACTAAAAGGAGCGTGCCATCAAAGGCAGGGTAAACACTTCGAAACTCCTCGATAACCATTTCCATATTCTTTTTTATCTCAGGCGTGGCCAGCGAATCGCAAGTCTCGCCCGCGCAGAGGACTTCGCTTTTAATGCGGAAATCCAACCAATCATCGACTTCTTTCATCATTTTGTCCGTGTTCGTATATACATCCCACCGCCTGGGGCCTCCGCCTGCCTCCATCGACCGGAGTGTTTTGTCGAGGTAGCAATAACTGCACGAGTACGGGCAGCCGAGGCCCGGACTCAGCTTCCAGAACGTCGGGCATATGCCGTGAGTCCCGGCGCCCTTGGGCGGCTCGAACTTCTGTATAAAGGGCGCTTTTCGTTCGCATAAAGTTGGTTTCATTTTTCTTCCTCCGGGCGCACGCCATGCGCGCTTGCATTTTTGCTCCATCTTTTGGACATGGATTTAAGCGCTTCTATAATACTGCCGGCCTCGCGGCGGTCGAGTCTGCCGAGTGCTTGCAGGTCGCGGAATATCCGCAACGAGTTGGCCAGCCAGAAGCGGTATGTGACATCGTCACCGAGACCAGCTTCGGGACGAAGTTGATTGATTTTATAAAGCTGTGGGCCGCTGGCGGGGTCGGTAGGTTTGGCCTTTGTGGTTTTTTTCGGCTGGCCCGACATCTCGTAATAAAGCTCCTCCATCTGATAGTGAGTAAGCTCCCTCGTGGACTTCACACCGAACCTTTCGCATGCGCGATCATGGACAAGCTCGTGGGGCTTATCTATCCCGACCTGTTTGGCAGCCCACGCGTGGAGCCTGTTGTTCCAATGTACCCAGGATGCGTGATTGTTTTTCATGTTGTTATATCTCCATTAGGGCGAACGCCATTCGCCCCTACTGCGGCAACTCCACATTAAAGATTAGGCCGCAATGAGGGCAGCTATAAACCACCACATCGCCACCATACCCATGGGCGGCTATCTGATGCCCCGCTTCGGCATCTGGATGAATCGCCCCACAATCCATTGACTTACTCCACGGATTGGATGCGGTGCACAGATGTCTACCGAATTTCTCTTTATGATAGGCATAAATGTTTTCGTGCACTTTCAACAAGTCGGTTTCCTTTCTGGCGAACACCGTTCGCCCCTACAGGTTCAATTGTCCTGCGAACCGAGGTCTCATTTTCCGTAACGCCGCGGCGCGTACACTTGTTTTTTGGATCCGGTGTTCGAGCTGCCGAATAGCGTCCTCCAATTCGTCCTGTGTAACCGGGACGAAATATCCGGTCGGTTTTTTGGTTGTCGAACAAATGGGTTTGCGATGCTCGACTATCAACGTATGGACGGCGTTTTGGAGTTTACGCGTGCCGTTCGGGCTCTCGTCGTGATACGCCAGGTAAGCCAACTCTCGCATTGAGATGGCTGCGGCGCGGCCTTTGCGGCACGACACGTATTGCCATAGCATGCGATGCTCGGCGTTCATCTCGGGACCTGTCAGGTCCATTTTAAATTGTGTTTCAGAACTCATAATTCAGATTTCTTCAGGGTGGCAACCTGTAAACCCACCCACTTGCAGTGGGTGGGCCACCCGCGGTTATGTGTTTTACAATTCATTCAGGGCGGCGCCCGGAATCGAACCGGGCGTGACGACCGTCACCGCCTGTTAGTGGGTTACGGGCATTGCGAGTCGCATTCGGATACGAACCGCTGGACGCCGATAAGTGTCCACTCACCGTTTGTATCGAGGGTGGTGTCTATCAGATACACCAGCTCCCATTTATGCAACTCGCCTGGCAATTGCGCGACGTACTCGGCGCAGCAATAAGTCAGTAGCCAGGATGCGCCGTTGTCGGGCAGGTTGCCGAAGTGCTCTTCGTCGCAAGTGTTGTTCCATACGAGGTCGCCCGTTGCGTCGACATAAGCGTCGACCACGGTGGGCGCGTTCGGGTTGTCGTTAATGTCACATGAGTGGCCTCCTCCGCCGCCGCCACCGCCTCCACCGGATCCGCCGCCGCCACCGCCTCCGCCAGACGAGCAGCCAAATGCTGCGAGCATTACGAGCAGGGTTATTGTTACAAATACTTTCCTCACTTTTAACTCCTTTCCGTTGCCTGTTAGTGGGTTGTTGTTAAGGGGCGGGTACCTCACCCCTACGTCTTGATCTCCGTGAGTTTCACGGCGATAGTGTCTTCTTCTTTCATCCCCGCCTTGAGAAGTTTCTTGCCGTCCTGCAGATCTTTGTCGGACTGCGGGTTTTCGAGTAACGCTTTTACCGCGTCGGTTATTTTCGAGTACGTCACTTTCGTGGCGCGTTTGAAAAAGTTCTTCGCCTTGCCTGCGCCGACACGCTCCCAGAAAGCCTCCGCGACTTTCGGCGGAATGGCAACTGTGTGCCGTTTGCTTATGGTGGCTTCGAATTTTGCACCCTTGATCTTGAGTGGCCCGTCGTCGGGTATCTGGTCCTCTGCGTCGTCCTTTAATTTTTCCGAGGCCAGGTCGAGAAGTTCCCTTAGCTCTCCAATTTCGTCCACGAGCTCTTCGAGCGACATGGACGCCAGCAGGTCTTTTGCGGCTTGTTGTTCCATTTCTTCGTTTCCCTCCGTGCATTTTTCCTCCCCTTCCGCTGCCTGGTTGGTAGGGGCGACCCGCCGGGTCGCCCTTACGCGTTTAAAGACGGGACGAGGGCGCGTAGCTCTGATTGAGTGTGGCTTTCCGCAGACCACCTCTTGCGCCATGCGTCCTCGGGTTTTGTGTTGATTGGCGAGTACCCGCGTAGATATCTTCTACTTGCGGGCTGGAGCTTTATTTTCGACAGATGCTTCTCGAGTGGGAAGCAATAAACGTATGCATCACCCGTCATTTGCCTGTAAACACCGTCCAGTCCTTTCAGCATTATCATTGTTCGGTCCTGATTGCCGCCCTTCGAGACGCTATGCTCCTCAGGAACGGCGGGTTTGATAATTCATAATTCATAATTCATACCTCAGACTTGGCTTGCGCCTGCAGGCCAAGTCCGAGCAGCAGCATAACCGCTTTGCGTTTTTTGAATTTCTCCCCCAGCATTTTTTCGACATGCAACACGGTACGCATCGCATCGGGCGATATGTAAAAGTGTTTACTGGTCGAACCGTCCGCAATTCGCGAATATTTTGCATGAGTCCAGTCGAACAATTTGTCGGCATCGATATTGTACTTATCGGCGGATGTCTCTCTGTTCTTTTTCCACCATCGCCAGACCTTTTGACCGAGGGACAATAACGACCCGCAGGCATCAGTGTCGCTATAGAATCCGGCTGACTCTTTATATTCGTTCAGTGTGGCGGCCTGGTGTTTGTTTAAGGGCAAGGTATAAAGTTCCGAATTAATCTGGCGCTGGTAGTACACGCCGAGGCCGTGTTTCATATTGGCGTTTTTCGGATCGAGGCATTCGCGCATATTTTCGCACACATCGCACGGGCACGGGTCGGCCTGCTCGATCTCGGAGTGAGTCTTTCCGCACAGCATTTGTTTAATCGGATCTATCATAATTTTCTCCTTTGTGGTCATGCGGATCCCCCGGTGGAGGCTGCGACGATTGCTTCCAGGATCGCCACGCCCGTATCGATCTGGATAGCCTGACCAATCATCTTACTTGTTCGGCTGAGCGATCCAACAAAAACATAATTTTCAGGAAAGCCTTGAAGCGCAGCAGCCTCCTGCCATTGGATACTGCGGGGTCTGCCGTCGGGCATGACAATTGCCGAGAAATTGTCGTGACGACTTCCGCCCAGGCTGATAACCGTGTGCGACTTTCTATCGGTGAACCACGGATGATAGACCCCGGGATTGAATGTGTTGTGGGTGGCAGGCTCGCCGGCAAGAACTTTGGGGGTGACTCGATACGGGCCGGGCCTCAATACGTCGGCAAGAATTCTTTTGTCGTTACCTGGCGCAGGCGTGGGAAACTTACCCACATAAGTCCTTTTGCGGTTTTGAGGCGAATACTGGTTCGAGTTTATGCGAAATCGCGGCGTCAGAGGGGGCAGGTGTTTTTCAATTTGAATCACATCCTCATAACACCAGGACTCAGCGCCCAAGCGGGCAGGAACTTCAAGCATATAGTCGAGCAGGCTGTGCAGGTTTTCCATTTGCTCGATCGTTACCTTGTTGATTACACGAGCCGGGCTTATTTCCTCGCATGGTATTGCGCCCAGGACGAGGTCTATTCCTTTCCATCTTAAATAGTCGACCTCTCGTGCATCGGAGCAAATAAACTCCGCGCCTTCGGCCACTCCGCCCGGCTTGTCGTGGTTGTATTTATATGTCGCGAGACAGTCTTCCGCGAAGTCGATAGCGGCAACGATTTTTATCGGCTTGCCATCGAGGCGGTCCGCTGCGCATGCCCATCCGCCAGCGCCGGCGCAAATATCAATAGCTCGGAGAGTCTTCGTCATGCGCTCTTGTCTCCGTCCCGATTGTCATGAGGAGCGCAGCGTCTCGAAGGGCCTTCCGCGGCGGTCTCATGTACGCATTGATGGACAATATGGGCCACTTCTTTAACCGTTAGGTTGGGATAATTTCGCGCGATCTGGAATGCCACTTGCGCTGCGTAGTCCATGGTGAACATTCTTTGAAATTCGCGGAACTTCTCCGCCGCATCCTTAGTGAGTTTCATTTCTACTTCAACACTCATAATTCATCCCTCATAATTGGGCGCACGCCATGCGCCCCTACGCCGCCCGCAGGTGTGTTTTCATGGCGTGCTCGGCGGTGATCTTCGGTTTTTCAGATACGCCGGCGGCTTCGTTTAGCTGGGCCACCAGCAGATTATTAATCATCAGCGGGGTTACATGGTCCTGCTGCGCGACGGCTTTAGCGCATATGGACAACGCGTTACCTTCGAAAACATTATCCGCGTTCAGCCCTGCGCGTTCGAGCCTGTGCTTGATGTAGCCGACCACGTGGGTGGTGTTGATTTTCTTGGCGCGGGAGTTGGGCACGAGCCCCGGGAACGTGCGCACGACGCATCGGTTCCAGAACTGCCGGACCCCGGGTCCCATCTTGTTGCGCATTTCTTCCTGTGCCAGCATGACGATACCGAGCACGCGTCGGCCGGCGCCGTCTTCCCATTCCATAAACCTTTTGAATGTGCGGATAACCTGCTCGTTCAACAAGTGAGACTCTTCTATTATCATCACAGGCCGTAAGTTGCGGTCGTCACGTAAGCCGACGAGCGCATCGAAAGTCTGCCGCGACCTGAGTTCGTGAGACGCGCCGCGCTTTAGGGTTTCGCCGGCTCCAAGGCAGAGGGCTTCGAGCAGATGCCCCACTTCGACTTTCTCCATCGTCACACAGGCGGGCCTGATAATAAGTGTCGGCGATTTGGCCAGGTCGCGTGCAATAGAATTCATCAGCGATGTTTTGCCGCATCCCGACGGCCCGATAATGCATAACGTGCCCTGCTCCTCGATGCTCGACAGCACCTCTTTGCGCAGCACTTTGAGTGCGGGCCACATAAAGCCGTCAAGCTCCGACGGGTTTGGCATGAATTCTTTCGCCTTGGCCTTTTCAATGCCGAATCGGTCGATTGTAATTTCGAACAGTTTCTTTCCTTCCATTTGTTCCACTCCCTCCTGAGTATTCCATAAAATGTTTATCACTATCGGCGGGTAACGCCGCTCGATATAACTTTCGATCGCGTCCACCATGTCACCCTGCGGGCCGTATTTCGCCGAACCGGCTGCCGGCGGATTCGGGCCGTTGTTCAGCAACTCATCGATTTTGTACTTACAGAACCCGGTGGCACGGGAAACCTGGTGCGTGGTGATGCCCCACTGTTTAAAAATCTTCTTCGCCACGGTGGGCCTCATGGCGGTCAGCCTGTTTTTGTGCCTGCCGCCGTTTTTCTTTTTTTGCGATGCGTTTACCCGGTCGAGCTCGGCGTCGGTAAGGTTGCTCCAAAGGGACCGTTTGCCGTCCCATTTCCCGGTACCGCGGAGCGCTTTTTCGATAGCTTTTTTTGTCTCACGGGACGCGGCTTTCTCGCCGTCGGCGATGAACTTTATCATACGGTATTTCACCGTGCCGTTGATAAGTTTTTCCATCTCCCGCAAGCTGAGGTTTGCGTCACAAAGGACTTTTTTCAGGTACTTGGGCAAGGAGTTCCTCCTTGAGTTATGAGTTCTAAGTTATGAATTCTGACCACTCATGGATCCTGCGATTCGGGGCAGGATTTCTTTTTTGCATTTGCCGTTAATCAGAGTCACAAATGTGAGCCATTCGGGGATGTTTTCGGCAGGCGGGTGTTTCTTCCTTTGCCCGGATATCAGCTTATCGACGTCCTGAAATAGCTGGATTTCAAAAGGTAGCTTTGCCATTAGTCTGCCCCCTCATTCGTCCCGGTTTCGGATCGCGTCGAGTTGGTATCTTTTTTAGCTCTAGCAAGAATGGATTCTGACACGAGGTTGAACATGTTAGACGTTCGGGTTTGCAGCAGGAGTATAAATTGCAGCCATTCGTCAGGCTGCTCCGCGGGTGGGAAATCTTTCTCTTTGTTTTCTATAATCGCGTCAACAATTTTGTACAATATTTCAGGATCAAACTCTGACATCTTTCTCCCTCCGTTTTGTTGCCGGGCGAACGCCGTTCGCCCCTACGTTTATGCACCCACCCAGGGGCGCGGTTTAATTTTCTACAGCCTCCAGGCGCACGCCATGTGCGCTTGAAATTATCTCGTCAACAGCAGAGTCGATTTCCTGCCGTGTGACGGTGCCTGCGCCGTCCCATTTGTCGTTCAGGTACCGGATGGATCCGCTATCGAGAGGAGCGCCGCCCAGTTCTTCTTTCACTATCAAAACCGCGTCCCGGACGGCGAATGTTGGCGCGGCGACGGGGACGTCGATCTCGTCGGCCACCATATGAGGTTGCATGTATTCGATATCGGGGACGTCGTATTCGTGAGCACGCTTCATGCCGCCGTCGGCAACAATCTTCTCGCGGGCCTTACGCATCTCGGGCACGGCGGCCTGTGTCATTGTGCGGTGTCGTGATTTGATAATCAGGGCGCCGTCTGCGTCTCGAGCTCCGATAACGTTGGCGCTCGCGTCGAAGCCGTAATCGTCCTGCGCAATCGGGTCGAGATATAGCGTGTCGGCATTACGGGTTTTGTTTGCGACGATAATCCGAGGAAAGTCCCACGGCGAAAAGCGTACTTCGATGGAGTCGCCGGCCAGGTATGCGCCATGGTTGATCATGTAAGGACGGCCGTCGAAAGTGATATACCGGTCCTTTTGCACACGTCTCGTTTCGGGAGCGCTGAGGCCGCACAGTTTGAAGGTTTCGAAATCCGCCGGCGGCAATCGCAAGTGGTCGCGAACATGTGTCGACCAAAGCGACATGCGGGTGTGGCCGTGACGGGTGTGTTTCTCGGAGGCGTTAAATTTGCGTGCCCATCTGTCGACCCACACGTTCATTTCGTCGGAGTCCCACGCCTTTTGCTCGAACAGGTCGCTTTCGAAATTGGTTTCGATAATGTTGTGGGCGCACTCGACCTGGCCCTGGCGGCGCGGGTTTTTCTTGTCGGACCGGCTCCACTCGACGCCGAGATTGGCCAGAAGCTGCTGCGCGGCGTTGGACTTTATCGCAGCTCCACGGTCGGTCATCAGGATTTCGGGCACGCCGCAAAAGGGCGCGTAGCCGGCGTCTTGTTTCGGGGTCCAGCATCGATATAAAAAGTCGATAAGGTCGGCCGTGGTTTCGCCGGTGCTGTTGTAATACCACACCCATATGAGGCCCGTGCAATGGTCGGTCAGCGCGTAACGGTGCAGCACCTTCTTGCCGACAAGGGCTTTGAAGTTTTTAATCTTGTTTTTGTAGTAATGGCTCGAAACGACACGATACCCCATCTTGCCGTCTTTCCGGTCGTACCACTGGATGCAAACACTTACGTCCACCTGGTGCACGTGATTCGGGTGAAGGCTGCGCATGGGCATGTGCGGCGTCGGGGTGCTGAGGTTCCGTTTTGATACGCCCAGTTTGCGCAAATGTGCGTTCATCAGGCTTTCAGAAATAGCGCCCGGTTCGAGATATCCGTTTCGCTCCATCATGGATATCGCGCCCTTACTGGTGCGACAAATCTTGCCGTTTTTACGCTCCGTTTTTTTGATAATGTCGGCGGCCATGTAAGCCATGTCGTCAGTAAGTTTCGATTCGCCGCGGTCACGGCGTGGCGCACGGCCTGATTCCCACCCGTGCAGTTTGGCCCATCGATAAACAGTGTTCAAAGATACGTCGCAGTGGGTGGCCCACCGTTGAGCGATAGTCGTCGCGTTGTTTGACGCGGTCATCTCGGCCGCGATCTCGCGCTTGATATTTGTGTCTATACGAACTGCCATAATTAATTCACATTTCTCGTCGCGGAGTGTGCGAGGTGTTCCTGGTACCAGGTGGAAGAGTGGCTGAGAGTCTGGAGGACAAGGTGTAGCGCCTCGAACGGGCCGGGCAGGCCGAAGGATCGGGCGATTTTAGCAAGGAGAAGCATCGAGGCGTCGGTGAGTTCAATTTGGACTTTCATGGCCGGCCCTTTGGTTTGGCCCATCGAAACACACAACGTGCGCGCGATGGCGGGGACCGGTCGTCGCCGATAGATGGCGAACGCCGTTCGCCCGGGCGGGCGCAGGGCGTGGAATGTAGGGGCGAACGGCGTTCGCCCGGACGGGATTTAATCCAGGACGATGTCACATATATTGTATAGGCGGCGATCGCGAGGGGCCAGGCGAGACCGGCCACGGCGGCGCACGTGGCCAGGCCGAGTGCTGCGCAGCGGCGTTCGAGAGAGGACATTGCGTCGTTGCGCATCAGGCACATCGCGCCGCGGGCCATAACGAGGGCGCAGACAAACCATGCAACAATAATATATATAATCAGGTGCATGTTAATTTATCCCTTCGATATTGGGTGGCCCACCCACTGCAAGTGGGTGGGTTGGCTTCGGCGCAATTTCTATCTCTCCATCCCTGATCATGCGATTAAGCTCTTCGTCGATGGCCTTCCTTATTACACGGCCCATTGTCCACCTAAACAGAACCGTCTGTGCCACAACAGCCCAAAATAAAAAGGCGACAAGAGACAAGATTATTGTGATCATTATAACGACGTCATCACTCATAACTCAGCCCTCATAATTCTTTTCAATGGTTTTTATCATCTCGTCGTCGGTGCCAACGCCCTCGAATTCGTCGTAATCGCGGCGGATGTAAGCGGCGAGGAAGGCGAGGGTTTCGCCGATCAGGTTGTGCGCGTCGGGCACGTCGCCCATACTGAGTGCCGTGCGAAGTACGCCGATGGAGGCAATTACGTGCTTGCGGGCCTTGGCGCATAACTCGATAACGTCAGCCAGGTCTTTCGGGCCGGATTCGAGCAGGTCGGCCAGGTCCCTCGCCTCTTTCGCGTCGTTCTCCAGATCCCGTATTTTACTGTGGGACTTCTTTAACTGGTCGTCTTTTTTCGCGGACTCGGCCTCGGCAGTGGAGGCCTTCGCGCGGAATGCTTTGACATGCTCCCGGAGTTGGTCCCGGCTCATTCTCGATACGCCTTCTATATCCAGGCCGAGGACGTCATCGCCAGAAGCAAGAGATTTCAACTCGCCCCGCCTAAAAACATTCGCCATCGAGAGGAGCTGCCCACCGTCAAAAAGGGCGCCGGCGCCCTTTTTGCCCGATGTGGCGAAATCAATAAAAGCGTCAGTGACTTTCATGGCCCTTTTAACATATGTGTACTCGTAACCCTTTGATTCTATTTCCATTTGAAAGTCGCCGTGTGGAAGGATCGACCTGAGATGCATAAACACGCGGCCACTGAGAATGACGGCCTGTCGGCTAATCTCGCTTGCCGTGGTGGCGATGGCTTCGTTCGCGCCGCTGGATATGGCGGCCAAAGTGGCGAAGTTCTTGTCGATGTTGCTCGACAAGTCGAGGCGTGCGAATTCGGGAATGCGGGCCATTGCGGTGTCGCGCTGCGCCTTTTTGCGGGCATCAATGGCGGCCTTTACGTGGGGGTCTTCTGTTTTACCGTTCTTTTTTGGCATTTGAACTCCGGTTCTCAGTTATAAGTTATGAGTTGGGGTGGGGCGTTACCGGCGGGAGGTCGTCGTGGTCGCCCGGTTTCACAACCCGCCGGGCGCAATAGCATGTGAACTTTGTGGTGTCGGGTTTGTGGTCGTGGTGAGTGTCTCCGTCCCGGGGCGCGAGTATTTCAACACTTACATAAATCGGGGCGCCGCATTTTTTACATTCGCCAATGTGATCAGTTATTTTAAGTTTCATCGGTTTCTCCTCTGGCGTCCGCGCCAGTGCGGGGCGCCGCCTTCGGCGGGTGGGCTTCGTCAACAAGAATGTTGTCGGGGGGCTGGGGCTTGTCGTGGTGTGGGAGTTTGAGGTCGGGTGGGGCGGCGTTGTCTGATTTGCCCGGGTAGGAGGAAGGAATAAATGTTTTTTCGACCCAATCATCTATGTCGCAATTGGCCGTAATGTTGACGGCAACGGCTTCGGCGCGATTGAGCTTTTCGAGAGCTTTGTTGATTTCAATAAGGACGGTTCGAGTGTGGTCGAGTAGCGATTTGTGCTCATGTAAGTAGGCCCGGTCCGACAACGCCCAGAAATCGGCATTACCAATCGAGTGATTTACAACCCAGCCTTCGGCCTCCATCTCCAGGAGCCGGCGGCGCACCGTTCCCTTGGGCAGATCCACTATCTCGGCAAGATCGCCGGTGAGAATGGGGCCGGTTATTGAATAAAAAGCATCAAGGATAGTCAATACCTGCACTGTGATTGAAATCTTCTCAGCCATCACGCGGCGCCTTTAACTTCGGGGTTGTGGAAGCATTCGAGGCAGCCCGGGCGGGGCCAAGATTCGCGTATCCGCGCGCAGTCTTTTTTGTTGAGTGTTGTTAAATAAACAGGACAAGTAAACAGATTGGGTTGAGGGGAACCGTGATCCCCTGTGGGAGCGACCTCCTGGTCGCGATTTCCTACAGTAACATCTTCATTTTTCATTCTGCCTCCCGACCGTTGCTCCCGCTCTCCTGGCGGGATTGTTGATTGATACCTACCGCAAAAAACTATTGACATCGCGCTCCATAAGCGCTAAGATTCTCGACGGGTCGCGGCGAACATCTGACGCGACTAAAAATATCCCGTGTACGCCTGAGAAAGGAGGTGGCCAAAAACAGGCGCACACGGGTCAAGAAGAAGGAGCCCCGGGGGTGGTGTGTCCCCGGAACGGGAAAGGACTTTTTGTTGGGGAACCGAAGGGCCACACAGACCATCAGGCTGCCCTCCGGCTCAGAAGTGTTTCCACAGCGGCCTCGATGGGGGGAGACTCATGGGTGCGACCATGAATCCAATGACTGACCGCCGAGACGGTGACGTTCGCCGTGCCGGCGACGTCCGTCAATTTAAAGCCCGCACTTTCAAGCCGATGCTTGATGGATATTCGTTTTCCCCTGTGGTTTTTCTTGGGCCTATTGCTAAAGTTCTTGAGTGGCATCTGTGGATAATAATGTGATTAATCACACATGTCAAGGGTTAAATGCTCTTTATTGGAGAAAAAATGATGAAAAGCAGAGAAATCGCCGAATTAAGAGCAGAATTAAAGGTAAATAAGACACAATTCGGTGCTCTTTTTGGCGTGCATGGGTCCCAAGTATTAAGATGGGAAGATGGGCGAGCCTGCCCACCCAAGGCGAAAAAGGAGCGTTTATTTGAAATTCAGACCTGGTGGTCGAGCGCGTCGACAGCATCCGAAAAACAGGCTATACTTGCGGAACTATTCGGAACTGATAAAGTCAGTGAGAGTAGAGGGGAGTATGGTGTGGAGCAAACCGGCAAGTTTAATGTTGGCTCTGACGACAAGACCCTTTTTGACCTGGCCCTGGAAAAATATCACAACTTGCCCGTACACCTTAAGGTCGAAGCGGAGGCAGAGTTTGTTAAGGCTATCAGTAAAATCGAGGCCAAAAACAAATATGGTTTGAACGATGGGTCATAAAACCCTACCTATATATAGTATGGGTACAAAAAGAGGAGTGGAAAAATGAGGAACTTATTACTTTCAGCAACGTTAATAATAGTGGTCATGCTATCGGGTTGCCCGTCGAGCTCAGGCGGCGGAGGCTCCGGTGGCGGCAACGGCGGTGGCGGTGGCGGCCACTCATGCGACATTAACGACAACCCGAATGCGCCCACCGTGGTCGACGCTTATGTCGACGCAACGGGCGATCTCGTGTGGAATAACACTTGCGACGAGCAGTATTTCGGCGGCCTGCCCGACAACGGCGCATCATGGCTGCTGACTTATTGCTGTGCCGAGTACGTCGCGCAATTGCCAGGCGAGTTGCATAAATGGGAGCTGGTGTATCTGATAGACACCACGCTGGAGACAAACGGAGAGTGGACGCTTATAGGAGTCCAGCCGTTCGCGCCCGAATGCGACCCTCTTTGTCCATAAGTATATAATTACACATCTGCTGTAAGGTTTGAGATGCCCCGCCGGACATCGACGACCAAATATAAACCAGCGCCAGGCTGCTTATATATATTATAGAAAGCATCGCTCGAAAACCGGCAAAGCTGCGGAATATCGTTGCACCAGGTGTAACGATCGGCCCTAAAAACCCCGAAATAACCCCTTCAAGATAGTCCTAACCCCCTAGTTTTCTCAATTATTCCTGTTTCTTTTCTCAGTTTTCTTCACCTCATCGCCC